>Ga0207996_1000006_pt1 | contig 285270 bp, 217 predicted proteins | sample AntAceMetag02UKG_FD_184773 | JGI IMG/M metagenome (GOLD analysis project Ga0207996, IMG submission 184773) | Saline lake microbial communities from Ace Lake, Antarctica - Antarctic Ace Lake Metagenome 02UKG (SPAdes) (version 2) | ecosystem: Environmental > Aquatic > Non-marine Saline and...
TTAGACATTGTTCCTTGCTTACTTTTTTGTCAAAATCATAAGTAAGAACTGACCACATTACTATCGAGTATTTCTTTTTAAGAAGCTTAATTTGAGAAGGAGCTATTCTGCCATATGGAGGCCTGAACAGCTCCGAATCAATAATTTCTCCGGCTTTTTCAATGTTTTCAAAATAAACAGCATTTGAAGACTTCCAACCACTAATATGGTTATAGCTATGATTACCAACCCTATGACCATTATTAATTATTGATTTAAAAGTATCAGGAAATTTTGACACATTTTCTCCAACACAAAAAAAAGTAGCTTTAGAATCATATTCATCTAAAATTTCTAACACTTGAGGAGTGATATCAGGGTGAGGGCCATCATCAAAAGTTAGATAAATAACTTTTTCATTCGTTTTTCTTTCCCAAATCAAATCAGGAAACAATCTTTTTAATATAACGGGCGAACTAATAAACATCAATTAACAAAATTAATAATGTGATTGAATAATAGACAACATTTTGTTAGTTTTGTTGAAAATAATATTCATCACTTATTCAAAAATAAATGAAACGATTAGTACTAGTGCGTCACGGACAAAGCCTTTGGAACAAGGAAAATAGATTTACAGGATGGAAAGATGTAGGCCTATCAGAAAAAGGAGTCGCTGAAGCTATAAAATCAGGAAAGATATTAAAAGAAGAGGGTTATCACTTTAAGGTAGCCTTCACATCATACTTAACACGAGCAATAAAAACACTTTGGTTACTATTAGAAGAAATGGATTTGATGTGGATTGAAGAAAAAAAAAGCTGGAGGCTTAACGAGAAACATTATGGAATGTTACAGGGTTTAAATAAGATTGAAACTGCCGAAAAATACGGTCCGGAGCAAGTTCTGTTATGGAGAAGGAGTTTTGATATACCACCATCACCATTAGCCGCTGATGATGAAAGAAACCCTAAGTTTGAAGCTAGATATGCTGAGTTAACCGCCCAGGAACTTCCAATGACTGAATCATTAAAAGAAGTTATTGAAAGGCTAATTCCATATTGGGAAACAGAAATAAAACCTATTTTGCTTGAGAGTGATGACTTGCTAATTACAGCACATGGTAATAGTTTAAGAGCTTTAGTTATGCATATTAAAAACATGAGCCGTGAAGAAATTTTAAAATTTAATATACCAACAGGTGTCCCTTATGTTTTTGAGTTTGATGATGACCTTAATTTCGTAAAAGATTACTTTCTTGGTGATCCAGAAGAAGTGAAAAAACTCATGGAGCAGGTTGCTAATCAGGCTAAAGGTAAGTAACAACAGTGGTTAAAAGTTTAACAAGGTTTTGAAGGTATTGTCATTCTGAGCAAAGCGAAGAATCTCATACTGTTAATTAGAGATCCTTCGCTTTGCTCAGGATGACAGTGAGGTTGTTTTATTAGGATTACGATTTATAGTTTTAATTGGTACTAAATACATCTTCTAAATGATAAAAAAGTGGGTTATCCCCGACATACACGGCTGTGTTTTAACATTAAAAACCCTAATCGAAACACAAATTAAACCTAACAAAAATGATCATTTGATTTTTTTGGGTGATTACATTGATCGTGGCCCAGATAGCCAAGGTGTTATAGATTATATTATGGATATGCAGAAAAACGATTTTAATATTACTGCATTAATGGGAAACCATGAAGATTATTGTGTTAGAGCATATGATGAAGATGTTAAAAACAAAGGATTTTTGGGATTTAGAAGGAAAACCAGGATTCAGCAAGAATGGGAATTATATGGTGGAATACAAGCTCTGGATAGTTTTAATATTGAATGGCCCAAAGAAATTCCTAAGAAATATATCGAATGGATGAGAAATTTGGATTATTACACTCAAGTTGATGATTTTATTATAGTTCATGCCGGGCTTAATTTTAAGGAGGATGATCCATTTAAAGATAAACGTGCAATGATATGGATAAGAGACTTTCAAGTTGATATTGAAAAAATCAATAACAAGAAGGTAATTCACGGTCATGTTCCTGTAAATCTTGAATTTATAGAACTCTCATTAACCAGTCCGGATTATAAATTTATTGATCTTGATAATGGAGTTTATTATACTGGCAAGGCAGGTTATGGCAATTTAGTTGCACTTGAACTTACAGAAATGAAATACAAGGTCCAGTCGTTAATGGATGATATTACTTATCGTCAACCGCGATAAATTCAGATATACCTGGGTTATACTTTCATTGTTAGTTTTGCTAATAGTTTTATTATAGAAGTAAGAAATGATTAAATGAGTGAATGCTTAAATGCAAAAATAGTTATATAATTTTATGGTTATTAACCTTATATATTTGCAAATTCTTTATAGTTACAGGCTCAAGAATTGAAAAACATTTAAATATTCATACATTTTATAATTAATAGAGGATACCAAACATAAATAATTTCCAATTGTATAGTAGCAAAGCCATATGAATAAGCATGAAGTAACCGGTATTATACTTGCAGGAGGAGAAAGTAACCGGATGGGAAAGGATAAAGGTTTGTGTGAATTCAAGGGAAAGCCTCTCATTTCATATGCTATTGATGCCTTATTACCATTGTGTGGCACAATATTAATTAGTAGTAATAATATTGAAGATTATCAAAAGTTTGGTTATCAGGTTACTATTGACAAGTACGAAGGCATTGGCCCCATTGGAGGGATATATAGTAGTTTGAAGAAATCGGTAACCAAACATAACCTTATTATTTCATGCGATACACCATTTTTAAATACTCCATTGTTAGAGTTTATATTGGATAATTCGGACAATTATGAAATTGTTGTTCCCGAACACAGCAATTCATTAATCGAACCACTAGCTGCTTATTATTCATCTGATATTGTTAACCTACTTGAAATATCAATAAAAAAGAAAGACTATAAGTTGATGAACTTTTTAAATAAAGTAAAGTTTAAGAAAATAAATGTAGACTCTATTTATGGTTTTTCAAATAAACTTTTCATAAACCTTAACACGCCCGACGACCTGCTTTTATGTTAGAATACAAGAAACAAAACAGCATAAAAAATAATGATATATGGCTTAAAGCAGCTGTTATTGGTGGACTATGGGCATCATTAGAAATAATTATAGGCAGCTTTTTGCATAATACACGCTTGCCAATGGCAGGTACAACACTTGCTTTTGCTGGTACCGTTTTGCTGTTAGGTTATTATCAATTATGGCCTCAAAAGGGGCTTATAATTAGGGCTGGTTTGATAACTGCAATCATGAAATCAGTATCCCCATCAGCTATTATTATTGGCCCTATGACGGGGATCATGCTTGAAGCAATACTAATTGAATTAGTTATTTTAATTATAGGAAATAATCTCTTTGGATATATAATTGCAGGAATATTAAGTGTATCAAGTGCACTATTTCATAAAATAGTAAGTCTGCTGATTCTTTATGGATTCGATTTGATTAAAGTATATTTAAATATTATAAATTTTGCCTTAAAACAGATAAAAATAGGTGAAACTGCTCCAACAGATGTTCTTGGTATATTACTATTTGCCTATGTAATACTTGGTACAGCAGCAGCAATAATAGGTTATTATGTCGGCAAAAAAGCAATAGCTATGGCATCTTCATCTGAAAGTATTATTCCCAGTAAAAGACTGAATAGAAAAGATGACTTTTTTGAAATTAAAGAAAACCAAACCACGTCAATAACATTACTAATTATTCACTTAATAGCGATACCTCTTGGATTGTTTTTACTAAATTTTGAAGATTTGATTTTTGGTCTATCAACCATTATAATTTATATACTAATATTTGGAATCAAATACAGATATGCTTTACGCCGATTACGAAAGCCAATATTTTGGTCACAGCTTGTTGTTATTGTTTTGCTATCGGCTTTATTCTGGAAAACGGATAATAACTCTAGCTGGTTTAATATGGAGGGTTTTTACAAGGGCAGCGAAATGATGCTGAGAGCATTATTTATAGTTGTAGCGTTTACATCAATGAGCGTGGAGTTAAGAAACAAAAAAGTAAGAAGTTTTTTAATGAAAGTAGGGTTTGGGCAATATTATCAGGCAATAGGATTGGCATTTAGTTCACTGCCTACTATGATATCATTATTACCTACTTCAAAAGAAATTTTTGCACACCCTATCAGGTCGATGCTACTTCCTCTTGCAATGGCTGATCAATGGTTGGAATTGTTTAAGGAGAAGCAGACTAAACTACCAACTTAATTTGCTCAACTCTTCTTTAACATCATTCTCATCCGGATCAACATCAAAATAAAGGATGGGTTTCAAATAGTGTAATACGTTGTCTTCCTTAAATCTATTTTCACCTCCACCTGTAATGTTAAGCATAATAATACTGTCCCTACTAACCACATTATTTTTAACAGCATTTATTAATGTTGCTGTTGCGATGGCTGCAGCCGGATGAATGTCAATACCTTCTGTTTCTAAAAACATATCACCGGCAATTTTGGCTTCTTCATTTGTAGCCAGGAGAACATCACCTCCAGCATCTTTCAAAGCATCATACAATCCTCCTGCCAGCGAATATGGTGGTTTTCTGTTTGAGAGTACTTTAGCGTCAATAATTTCAACCTGTTTTCGAGCCTCTCCATCATCAAAAGGTAATAATGCTCTTGAATCTGCTTTCCATGCATCATGTATGGGATGGAAGGGGATATTTTGTGAAACCATGAGTTTTGTCTTACGATTTCCAAAACGGCCGTCTTCAATTAGCCTCAAATTTGCTTCCCATGCAGCAATGGCACCTGTTCCGCTTCCAACTGCCTGAAAATAGTATTCGGGGATTTCACCAATCGTGGTTGTAGCAGAAAGCATAGTTGTACCCATTCCATCACGCCTTGCTACATTCTTTGCGCCTCCTTCTGCTATATACATGTCTAATTCGGCTGCAATGTTTGAAAGGTGAATTGCATCAAAATAATCACCACCGGTTTTACTGGATATTAGCTTTACACAATCGTTAAGAGGGGCATCAAACCAAAGTGCATCAAGGTTGTCTTCAGGTACGCATAGCAGCAAAGGGATATTATTATCGGAACAAACCTGTGCAAAAGCACGAGCTGTATTTCCTGCCGAAGCTACCACTAGTATTTTCTTTTCATTACTATCTAAACGGGCACAAACAGAATATGATTCGGTTTCTTTAAAAGAACAGGTTCTCATTTTAATACCACGCTCAGGCCAATAACCACTAAAAGTAATATATAAATTAGAAAGCTCCAACCTAGTAGCAAGCCCTTCACTTTTAAATGTAACTGGTGCAAAGGAACCCTTTAGAGTTTTATGTATTGGCAACCAATCAGCAAATTTGTAGTTACCAAATGAGTCATCTTTAAGTTCCAATTGTTTCTTTTCATAAATTGCTCGAACTAATCCCGGGTGAGATTCTCCCGGAGCCTCAAGTACCCATCCTGCATCCTCGAATATTTTTCCGGTTGCAACCGATATTAATTGGTATTTGGTTTTGGGAATTAAATAATTCATATAGTTGGCATTAAAAATGATGGGCAAAAATAGAAAATATGTATGAGCTAACAATTTTGACTAAGGAAAAAATTATTATTATTGCTGACACTGAACCAATAGTTTTTTTTAATGCCTTGGGAAAAAACTCTATTGATTTCAGGATGCTTTTCTGAACTTCAAACTCCAGTTAATGAGTTCGTATCCGAAGTGAAGTAATGTTTGAAATTCATGATATATCACAGCAAGAAGGTATATCAATACCATTCCCTCAAATGGATTTGCATTTACGATCTATCGATAATGATATGGAAATTAGTAAATCAACATAATAATCGTTTTATAGTTAATTTATAATCTATAGTTTTAATATTTTTTATACTTTTAGCCTTCTAAAAGCTCGATCTAATATTAATAAACTTTTAAGCAATGCCTCAACCTGTTGAATTTCTCCAATGTTCTGCCACAAACTATTATGGACAAGCCCCCAAAGGAAATGTTCTTTCAAGAGAAATAAATAAGAAACCTACACCACGAGTTGAAAAAATAAGAAATAGATATTTCGATACAAAGTCATCAGCTTCTGTTGAATTTCCATATTGGTACACTCGCAAATGGGAAGGCCTTGAAGGCGAGGTGCCCATAGTTAGACGAGCAGAAGCTCTAAGAGCAGGTTTTGAGCACCTTACACCATCTATTTTCCCGGGAGAATTACTGGTTATGGGAAAGGCAAATTACTTAAGGGGGTCATACCCAATGCCTTGGTTATCTGAAGCGTTTTTTCTGGCAAAGGAAGACGAAATGTATAAAGAGGCACTTGAAGCAGGTAAAGTTAGTTCTGATGAGGTTACCACCATGGGTCAGGGTGGTGGAAATGTTACCAAAAGTATTGGTAATGTAATGTCCATTGCCGGTAAGTTTGGCATGCGTAAAGAGGAAATGCCCATGCTTCTGAATATAGCTAAAAAATGGCATAACAAATCTGTTGATGATGTTGGCCATAAATACGAGAAGATGGTTCCGGGCTATAACACTAAGGAAGAAATTATGCGAGCCGTTATTTGTATGTTCGACTCGGGTTATACACTGCCACAGGGCCGCGAAGTAATGAATTATTACTACCCTCTTCAATATGGAATAAAAGGCATAATTGAAATTTGTAATGAAAAGCTTAATGGTTCTGCCGGTTTCCCGGATATGGACAGAATATATTTCTATAAATCTGTGGAAACGGTAATGTTGGGAATCCAAAAATGGATTCGTAACTATGCTGAAGAAGCTAAATTTATGGCAAGCCTTGAGCAAGATAATGACCAGCTAAACGAATATCTAGATATTGCTGAGCGCCTCCAATGGCTGGCTGAAAACCCTCCACGTGATTTCCGTGACGCTATGCAGATGGTTTGGACTTTTCATATTGCAGTACTAAATGAAGATGCAATCTCGGGTCTTTCGCCGGGAAGATTGGGGCAAGTTCTGTATCCATACTGGAAAAAAGATATGGACGAAGGAAAAATTAATAAGGAGCAAACACTTGAACTTCTTGAAGCCATGCGCATGAAGTTTACCGAAATTGATTGCTTTGCGTCAATGGGTGTTGTGGGTGGTGTACTAAGTGGCAATACTTTTAATAACCTTTGTTTGGGAGGTCTCACAAAAGATGGGGAAAGTGCTGCCAACGATCTTGAAATACTGATAATGGAATCGTCACAAACATGTGACACACCACAACCAACATTAACATTACTTTTTGATGAAAAACTACCAGAAGACTTTTTGCTTAAAGGAGTAGAAACAACAAAAGTAGGAACTGGTTATCCGGCATGGGTTAACAATAGGGTTGCAATGGAATTTATTCTTGAGAATTTTAAGCATGAGGGCATAGAACTCGAGGAAGCTAGAGCCTGGGCAATAGGCGGATGTTTAGAAACATCTGCCGGAAGCTGGATGCCACTTGAGTTTAATGGAGAAACTCACCATATACCAGGAGGTTCTGCCCCCGCCACAAGTGTAGGCGTGCATTTTATCTCAGTACCAAAAGTTCTGGAGGCTGTACTGTATGATGGGCTGGATCACCGAACAGGAAGACGAGTTTATCCCGCCCACGGTAAAAAGCTAGAAACTTATGAAGAACTTTGGGAAACATTTAAAGAGTATTTCAGCCTTACTGTAGAAGTGTTAACACTTACAAACAATATACAACACGATCTATGGGGTAAAATTTCACCATCAATAGTAAATAGCATGTTGAAACCCGATTGCCTTGAAACAGGGAAGGATATAAGTCACAAAGGCTGTCGATATAATCGAACTTTTAATGTGGAAGTCTCCGGTGGTGTTACGCTTGCCAATTCATTAGCGTCACTTAAAAAGAATGTTTATGAAGAGAAAAATTTCTCCATTAAAAAACTTAAGGATGCAATAGATGCTAATTTCGGATATTTCACAGCTCAGGAAACTGGATCATTTAGCCTTATTGAACAAAAACAAACTGAAAAATATGAAAATTGGCTGAAGATTCATACCCAATGCCTTGATGCACCAAAATATGGCAACGATGATAAGTATGTTGATAATATTTTTCGCGAATGGCAGATATGGTTTGCACAGATGTGTTCGAATTATAAATCACTATACGACGAGCCTCTTTACCCTTGTCAGATTTCCGTTTCAACTCACGCACCATTGGGTGCAGTAACTCTGGCAACACCAGATGGCCGTTTGAGCGGAACAACATTTTCTGATGGTTCTGTTTCTGCTTATCCCGGAACAGATAAAAATGGGCCTTATGCCCTATTTAATTCTGCTACATGTTACAATCATTCGCTTTCGCAGAATTCGCAATTGAATATGAAAATCCATCCTTCTGTTGTTAAAGGCCGTGAGGGTTCAAAAAAATTCCTTGAGATGATTAAGGCATACCTTAGAAAAGGTGCATTTCATGCACAGTTTAATATTGTTGATTCACGAATGCTAAAGGATGCACAAAATAATCCGGATAAATACCGTGGACTTATGGTGAGAGTAGCCGGTTTTACGCAATATTGGGTTGAACTTGGTAAACAAATACAGGATGAAGTAATCGCAAGAACAGAGTATGAGGAGATATAGTTATTAATTATTAGTTATTAGTCATTAATCAATTTTCAATAATCAATATCAAATAATCATTAATCAATTATCAATAGTCAATTACAAATGAAACATTACGATTGTAAATATTATCTTACCATAGATGCTTTCAAAGGGCTCTGCAAAAGGGATAAAACCAATATCACCGCTGATGATGAAGCATGCGAGCACTTCGAAAAAGCTAAAATGTGTGCCAATTGTTCTCATTTTAAATTAACAACTGACAATATGGGAACTTGTATGCAAAAATATGATGCCTATCCGCGAATGAACGCTTTAACATGTACCGATTTTCAGTGGAGCTAAAGTGGATTTAAAAGCATATATTTTTGATATACAAGGACTAAGCGTTCATGATGGTCCAGGCTGTCGTACTCTTGTTTTTATGCAGGGATGTACGCTTAATTGTAATTGGTGTTCTAACCCCGAAGGAATTAGCAATAGTCCTGTTTTATTGTACAATAGCGAAAAATGCCGGTTAGATGGTAACTGTGTAACAGATTGTTCGTTTGATGCCATTGAAATAAACAACAACCAGCTTTTGATTAATCGCAATTTTTGTAAAGACTGCAATGATTATGCCTGTATAAAAAATTGTTATACCAAAGCATTAAGTATAAGCGCAAAAGAAATGAGCGTTGAAGAGCTTATGAAAATCATAGTTCGCGACAGGCAGTTTTGGGGACAGGATGGTGGTATAACTTTATCGGGAGGTGAACCATTACTACAAATCGATTTCGTGGAAGAACTACTCAAAAGGTGTTACGATTCATACATCCATACAGCTATTGAAACTTGCGGCAATATTCCGTGGAGTTACTTTGAGAGGGTAATGCCATATCTGGATTGGATTTTCATCGATTTAAAAAATCCTGATAAGCTGAAGCATAAGGATGCAACCGGTACAGGAAATGAACTAATTATGGTCAATGCAACACGGTTATCAAAAGAATTTAAAGGAAGACTAATTATTAGAATTCCGGTAATACCGGGTTTTAACAATACTAACGAAATTCTGGAAAGTTATATTCACTTCTTCAAAAAAAACAACATAACAGAAGTTAATTTACTTCCACTGCACCACCTCGGAAGGGAGAAATATCCATTATTAGGTCGTAGTTATCCTATGGATATAAACATTACCCCATCAATTGTTGAAATGGAGCAAATTGCAAGCACATTTAGCAAATCAGGAATAGAGTGTTATACCGGTAGCTATACTCCTTTTTAGTGTTTTATCATTAACACTACTATTACACTTTTGTTAAGTCAAATATATCCAAGACTTATAATATTTCTGAGAATCTTAAACCTCTGTTAAATTAAGGTGTTTTAACATCTATTAGTTAGTATTCCCTTATCTTTGTCAAGAACTATTAGAAACAATAGAGAAGAATTAATACATCTTGTTTTATTGGCAATTATATCTTTACGATAAATAGCTGATAACTTGATGTTTAGTTCATAATTATAGAAATATGAGCAAAACACATTCATTTCATATTCCCGTAATGGGAATTGGATTTACCATTGATACTCCCTTAAAAGTTTCTCAATTTGGAATAGATTCTGTAATTTCATTAGTTGATGACAAACTTCTTGAAAAGTTAAGAAAAATGTACAGCGAGAAATTTGAACTCCAATACAATGAGATAAATGAAAAAATTGATGATTTCAGAGCGAAGAGAATTACATCTTATTTAAATCTGATAAATAGTCAGGCAGAAAAAAAGTTTGAAGAGCTGAAGAATGCTACCATCGAAAAAGGGCAAAGCATAAAGGACTATTTTCATATGCTCCCCGATACATCATCATTAAAACAAGAATTTAATAGCTTAACTGAAAAATATTTCAATATTGATGAAATAAAACATTGGTTAAAAGAGAACCTGTCAATGGGAAGTATTGATGTGAATATAATGACCAAAATTGATAAGGACAACTACAAAAGAGGCGAAAAACTACCTATAGAATATAATGATGCCCATGCCGCAATAAGAGGATTTGCAAATAGCAATTTAAGTTCATCCGTCGTAATTTCTGCAGGAATGAGTCCTAGATTATATAGCTACATGGAGAACTTTCCCGACTTTTACCCTGATAAAAACGGACAAATTAAAAAGAAAATTATTCTTAAAGTAAGTGACTACAGGTCAGCCTTAATACAGGGTAGATTTTTTGCCAAAAAAGGGTTGTGGGTATCAGAATACAGAATAGAATCAGGATTAAACTGTGGTGGTCACGCATTTGCCACTGAGGGTCAGCTGTTGGGACCAATATTAGCTGAATTTAAAGAAAACAGGCAACAACTAAGTAGCTTAGCTAATGAAGTTTTAATGAAAGCACTTACTTCAAAAAACATCACTATTCCAAAAGAGGAGATGAAATTTAAGATTACAGCTCAAGGCGGAGTTGGCACAACCGAAGAACATCAATTCTTGATGGATGAATATGAAGTTGATGCCGTTGGCTGGGGAACTCCATTTTTATTAGTGCCTGAAGCTACTAATGTTGATGATTATACGCTTAATGAGCTGGCTGAGGCAAAAGAAGAGAATTTATACTTAAGTAACATATCTCCTTTGGGAGTTCCTTTTAATAGCCTAAGAGGTAACACTAAGGATATTGAAAAATTATCATTAGTTGAAAAAGGAAAGCCCGGGAGTTTATGCCCAAAAAGATATCTTGTGTCAAATAGTGAGTTTGCAAAAAGAAGCGTTTGTACAGCATCACATCAGTATCAACGTATGAAAATCAAAGAATTAGAAAACGAAGGATTGCCAGAAGAAACATACAGAAGCATGTTCGAAAAGATAGTTGAAAAATCTTGTCTTTGTGTTGGTTTAGGAACGTCTGCCCTGCTAGTGAATAAAATTGACACAAAAGTTGAAGGCGAAGGGGTTTCAGTATGCCCGGGACCAAATATGGCTTATTTTTCGAAAATTACAAGCCTGAAAAATATGGTTGATCATATTTATGGAAGATCAAATGTTATGTCGAGAGATGATCGACCAAATATGTTTATGAAAGAGCTGAAAATGTATATCGATTATCTTAAAAATAAAATTGAAGAATCGAAGCCATCTATGACTGATAAACAAGAAAAATACCTGGAAACATTTGCTAATAATCTAAAAGAAGGTATTAGATATTATTCAGAATTATTTGGTGAACTAAAGGATAAATTTGAGGATACAAAATCTGCAATTGCCGATGACCTTAATGAAAGTTTAGTAGCTCTAAATACTCTAAAATTAAAAATTAAAAATCAATCGCTGATACCTGCAATTGTACAACCTGTTTAGTATAAGATTTTTAAAAGCATTTCGAGTTTGCTGATCAGAGTGAATAATTTGATTAGCTACTGGTAGAACAAAATTAGTGATTGTAGATAAACTCAAGTCAATCACAAAAATTAGTGATTTGTCTTCTTTATAAATTCCAAACAACAATTTCCAAACTCACCTGCCGGACGGGCAGGTGTCCAAAACTGTTTTGATTATTGATATAATATTCTATTTTTGCCCTTAATTCAAAGGGTTTTCAAATGATAAGAATTATTTTAGTTGCAGTAATAATTTTTAGTTTAAGTCAAAATGTTCATGCAAACTATAATGTTAATGAGAATTGCAAAAATGCATGGATGTTATTGATGGATCTGGAAATTGATAAGGCAAAAGAACTACTGGCTGAAGAAATTATTATTAACCCGGAAAACTATTATGCCTACTATCTTGACCAAACTTGTGATGCATATAAGTTATTAATAAACTCAAGCGAAGCAGAGTACGAAGCATTTGTTGAGAATTACTACAAAAAGAGGGAGATAATGGATGATAAGGATGAGGACTCGCCTTATTACCTGGCTTGTTATTCTGAAATGGAATTACAAGTCGGGATATTTAACATTATTAACGGATCAAATTTTAGCGGATTAAGAAAAGCGTATTCTGCATACAAAAACGTATATCATAACCTGAAAATATTTCCTGATTTTAGACCCAGTCTTAAAATGGATGGGTTTTTCAATATTGCTATATCAAATCTGCCGCCATTTGTTAAATGGGCTGCATCTTTCTTTGGCATTTCCTCTGATTTGGATTATGGCTTCAATGTACTCTATGATAATTACGAAGCACAAAAAAATATACGTGGAATAAATGCTGAATCAGCACTTTATATAATTCTATCAGCAAAACTTAACAAAACACCAGAATTGGTTTATACTTTTTCCAACTCCCTCGATAGTTGTATTTCTCAAACATTTTTACATAGTTATTTTAGGGCAAATATTGCATACAGAATAGAGAAAAATGAAGAAGCACTAAGAACCCTACAGCAAATTGATATTAGTGAACATTCGTTTGGAGATAATATTTACAACTACATGATGGGTAAGGTACTCTTGCAAAAACTTGATAGCAATGCCGAGTATTATTTGTCAAAATATTTAAAAGGCCTTAAGAAAAAAGGATATTTGAAAGAAATGAATTATAAACTGGCTCTCTACTATTTGATAAATAACGACAGTCTGGAATATTTAAAGTATTGTGAAATTGTACGTAATGAAGGTAAAAACATCCAAGAACGTGACCGTGAAGCTCTTTATGATGCAAGTCTGGATTATTTTCCTGATATAAATCTTGTGAAAGCTCATCTGCTTATTAATGGAGGGTATTTTGATAAATTTGAGACCGCCTTAAACGCATTTGAAGAAAATAACAGTGGGCTATTTGCTTATCAACTAGAGTATCATCTTCTTAAAGGACGATTTGATGCTTCAAATAATAATATTGGGGCAGCAATATCAGAATTCAAAAAAGTGATTGAAATGGGTGAATATGCTGACTATTATTTTGCCTCTGAAGCAGCTCTCCGACTTGGTTATATTTTTGAAGAAATTGGAAAAGCAGCTCTTGCAAAAGAGTATTATAATAAATCGATTATTCTTTACAGAAATGATTACTACGAGTATATAGAAGACAAAGCCGTTAAAGGTTATAATAGTATAGAACCTTAATTTCTTATGGCACTTTGGTTAAATGCATCTATATTTTAGCAAAAGGGTTTAAAATTCAATTTATTTATCGGCAATATGGAATCATTATTAGTATTACTTGACATATCTAGTTAAATTGCATATTTTTGATGATTGAATTTCAAATAGTTATAAAATGTCTGTTAGGTAATATATTAAATAGAACACTTTACGGCAATTATTATATTAAAACTAAAAATTAGAACTATAAAAAGTAAATTTACACTTTTCACATTCTTAACTTTCACATTATTAGTGAAAATGGATTGAAATATCGTAAAAAAGAATGATTTAATTGCTACTCTTTTTGTCCTTAATAGACAATGATGAATTATGTTAAAAATATATTAATAAGTATTATTTTATTAATATTTACAACTGGTTGTAATCAAACAACAACAGAGAAACCACCAACAGAAAAACAATTAATGTCAATGTATATTAAAGATATTGGATATTTCATTGATTCAACTTATACGGGTTCAACGGATCTAAGTTTAATTATCGATTTTAAGTATATGGATATTAACAAAAAGATTAAAGAATGTAGTTTTGAAAAATCAATTGAAGTTTATTCCAAGTTAATATATTCCGATTCATGTACTGAATTTCCCATTTTTGAAGTCAAAAACTCAAACATATCTGTACTTATTGTAGGTACTAAAAATATATGGGCTAATATTTGGGCTATGTATCTGATTGATAGAGATTCTAAAACTATTCGAAAAGTTGAAATTTATTATGAAACAGAAGTAGCGGGTTTAGGAGTTCAAATTTCAAATGCTGAATTTGAAAAACAATTCATTAATCTTCCAATCCAAATATCTGGTCATTCTTTCGGTTTAAAACAAGATGAAGAAATCATCATTCAAGGTGAAAATATTATTGACGGAATAAGTGGAGCTACATTATCGAGTAAAGCTATAATTGAAATATCAAATGAATTAGAATCATTTAATGAATACTTGTATCAATAAAATATGCGTTGACAGTAATACAATTAAAATATATCATGTAATACGGGATACATGAGTCACTATATTTAAACCCTGAAAAGGCATTAGAAAATCTATTCTGCGTTAATATTCTATTCCTTTTCTTGCTTCAACACCTTGCTGATAATAATGTTTCACTTCCTTCATTTCCGTAACAAGGTCTGCAATATCTATGATCTCCTGTGGAGCATACCTTCCTGTAAGAACCAATTCAACATGATCAGGCTTACTTTTCATAATTTCAATTAATTGATTAACATCAATTAGGTTATAATATAATGCAATATTTACTTCATCCAGAATAACAAGATCGTGCTTGCCTGCTTTAATAATACTACTTATTTCGGTTAATCCTTTTTCAGCAGCTCTAATATCATCATCAGTTGGGGTATTAACAATAAAACAACCTAAACCAAATTGCTTAACTATTATATTTTTCAGGTTACTGGTAACTGCAATGTTTTCATTATATGATTTACCTTTAACAAACTGACCTATAAAAATTTTCATTCCGGCACCCGCAGCCCTTAAAGCTAATCCAAAAGCAGCAGTTGTTTTGCCTTTACCATTTCCTGTATAAACATGAATATAAGCTTTCATTCTCTATTTTATAATTAAAATATCTTGTGTTTCAAGTGTCCCGTCAATATATTCATGCACTAAATCTCCAGGTGTTTCAAGTTTTACACCTACAAACACATTAATTTTATTTTTATTAAACAAATTAATCTGATTACTTCCAATCGTATTGGTTATTACATCAGTTACACCATTCTTTGCTAACCATAAAGGTAATGATTCTGACATTTGGGAAGAAACGGGTATTAAATATTCTTTAACAACTGATTGATCTTCTACAATATAAATATTAAATAACAAGCTAGTTTCGAAATGCGGATTTAACTTATTATCTAATACAGGAATCGCAATTTTTTGCATATTTTATTTTTAAAAAAGCAAATTTACTTTGTAAAAAGCAATATGTAGTACAATAAAGATGTATAGTTCTTAAGATGAATTATGAGATTGCTCAATATTTATATTGATGTGGTTTTGGGGTCATACAATTAGTTTTCTATTTATGCTTAATTTGATAAAATATGCCTCTTTCCTGACGAACCGCTTCTATTTTACTCTCTGCTTCCAGCACATCTAAATATTTATTAATTTCATTAATATGCAAACCAATTATTTTTGCAAGATCATCAAGTGTGCATGGCCTTCTTACAATTGTCTCTAAAATAGCAGATTCAGCATCCTTACGGTATGATTGAATATTTTTTCTTTCAGGCGCAGCCGCAATAATTTCAACATTATCAAGCTCCCATAAGTCAACAATTCTTTTCAAATCATTATGGCTGGCAGAATGAATATCAGCTACCGTTCCTGGGCGGTCGAGAGTATTTAACTGTATCTGATCAGGATTTATTTCTCTAATTGCTTTCGCGAAGGCTATTATTTCGTTGGTATTATCATTGTATCCGGGAATAATAAATATTTCAAGCCAAATTTGACCGGAAAACTCTTTTCTGAAATCAATTAATCCTCGGATATGTTTTTCTTGTGTGAGTTGTTTTGCAGGACGGTTTATTTTTTGGAAGATTGTTTCAGTTGCTGCATCAAGCGATGGAAGAACAACATTTGCATCCATTAATTCATCACGAACTTTTTTATCGTAAAGCAATGTTCCGTTTGTTAAAACTGCTATCGGAACATTCGGTTTTTGTTGTTTTATGAATTGTAATACATCTCCCATTCGTGAGTTGAGGGTTGGCTCACCTGAACCTGAAAAAGTAATATAGTCAGGATCCGGGTTGTTTTCAAAATAATGTTTCAACTCACTAATTACTTTATCATAGGGAATATATTCCATCCTTTTTGTTGTGAGTTTTGTAGTATCGCCAACCTCACAATATATACAGTCAAGTGAACAAACTTTTTTGGGAACAAGATCGACTCCGAGAGACATTCCAAGTCGTCGTGATGGCACAGGACCAAATAGATATTTATACATTTTTTCTTATTTAATTATTAATACAGTAACGTTTTCAATTTTTTGTAACTAGCTATTGTCCCGGGTTTATAAGATGGATTATAAAGAAGTGATGCCGGATGAGACAATGGAAATATTTTTTTGTCATTTAAAACCAATAGATTGCCATTTATCTTACTAAAGCTCATTTCTGGTACCGAAGTATCTGCATGATATAACATTAAAACCGACCGTGTTGCATAATAACCTAATGGCACTATGACTTCGGGGTGAATAATCGAAATTTCATCATTTAAAAAAATACTACATGATTCAATTTCATCCATTTTTGGCTTTCGATTTTTGGGCAATAGGCATTTTACTAAATTAGTCATAAAGACCAAATTTCTGTCAATTCCGGCTTCGTGTAACAAACTATTAAAAACCTGGCCTGAGGGACCAATAAACATTCTGTTTTGAGCATCTTCTTTTGCTCCCGGCGAAAGTGCAACAAACATGATACTGGCATTAACATCTCCTTCACCTATAAGTGCATGTTTTCGTGTAGCTGATAGTCCACATCTTTTACAAGCCCTGATCTGATAATTAAGCACATCTAGTGACTCTTGTTTTTCAATTTGAGAAAACTGTTTCATAGGTTTGGATTAGATTACAGCATTATTCATAACCCTTACAAACATTATATGAAGCTTTATCGAAAAAAAGCATCATCCGTCGTTCGAGTTCAAGGGTGCGATATATGTCGATAGTTTTATTCCACATCCCCTGTGCAAGAGCAAATTCCCATATATATTTCCTTATGAGGCTTAAAGCACTAATAAGCTCGCTTAAGGCATAACCTTCTTTTTTTCTCATAGCACCTAAATTGCGGTAGTATTTTTTCATTTTTTCGTAACTATAATTACCTGTTAACCAACTAATATATTGTCCGGCATCGTCATTAAAACGCCTAGATAATTCTTTCGGGGATATCAAATTATACGATGGCGTGGATTTGTTAATTATAACATCCTTTACCCAATGATCAGAGATGAGCTCAGCATTCTTTTCAATTACCTCAACAAGAATGTCAGAAAGGAAGTTAGAATGATGTTTAGCTATATTCTTGGAAGAAACAGAAAGAGAAAAAGAATCAATGATGGCCCAAAATTCTGATTTAGCTTTTATAAAAGTGTTGATGGCTTCAGTATTCGATTTGAATGCAAGTAAAGGAGTATGGTGAATTGGAAAATATTTAACATCAACTGCATCATCCCCTGCTTTAAGGGTTCCACCTGTTGGCTCTACTTCAAAAGTGTGAAAAATTAAATCACCATAAAAATAGTTTTTGGTTGAATCTGCATCCACAAGGCCTGTAATTTTACCCTGCAAACCAGTTTCTTCCTCAAGTTCGCGTAAGGCAGCGGCTTGTATGCTTTCACCGGTCTCGGCAAACCCTGAAGGCAGACACCATTTTCCTTTGTAAGGTTGATTTCCACGTTTAACTAGCAAAACTTCCCTTTCTTTCAATAAAATGCAAGAAACAACAGGCAAGGGGTTATCATAAAAGAAAGTCTGGCAAGAAGGACAATATTCACGAAGAACATCACCCTCTTTCCTCTTTATGATGCCTGCACCGCAGAATGGACAATATTTTCGTTTTCTCTTTGACAACTAGTTAAAGTATAAAGGCTTCTCACAAACAAATATAGTATCATCTTTTGTGATACAAAATGTATTCATCGATTGAAGGTGTTCATGCAAACGGCTAATTATTTTCTTAAATATCATGTTTTTTTTATCAAGATAATCCGGAATATAATAAGGTTGTTTAAACCTGAAATATTTTTCTAAATCTTCAAAATTACTAAATTTAAACCGTAAGGTGTTGCTGTACTTTTTTTCTTTCACCCGACCAAACCATGGTGAGAGCAATTGATAACCGTTATTGTTGTTAAAATTATTTATCAGAGTTTGACCTGGGAATATTTCGGGGGATTGAATCCCTTGACTAACTAAGGCCTCCCTAAGAAAAGTAATGAACTCTTCGAGGTGATTATCCGAATGCGTGATTATTACAAAAGTACCAGAGGGGTCAAGTATGCGAGAAATCTCCGGAATTATTTCAGGGAAAAAATATAATGCATAACTGCAAATTACAAGGTCAACAGATTCACTTGGTATTATATTAATCGTTTTTTTATCTAACCCGAAAAAATTACCCTGTAAACCGGCTATTTTACATGATTCAAGAAATGAAGTTTTGTATTTCACACAAAGGTCAATGCCTAATATATTAGTGCCTGGAAATAACCTACCTTTAAGTGCCCGTGTAAAAAATCCAAAGGCACAGCCAATATCCAGTACATTTCTGGTATTTTGCAATTGTATTCCATCCAAGGCAACGTTTCTTACATCAAGTTTATTTGTGGAATGGAACTGAATAATTTCTGCAACAGTTTTATGATGCTCTATATCTGTAAAAATTCCTGCAAGTTTCTGTTGATTAATATTAATCATAAGTGCAATCATTCAGCATAATCAGACAAATTATAAAATTCAATAAAGTGTATATTTATTTTATTAATATCATTTTTTTTACAATATTTACTTTTGTTCCACTTTGCAGATGATAATAGTAAATACCCTCAGAAAGAGTAGTTCCACTGAACATCAATCTGTATTCCTGTCCTGCTTCTGCTATACCATTATAAAGTATTTCTACCTCATTACCAAGCACATCATAAACACTTAGGGTAACTAAACTCGTTTGGTTTACCGAAAAAACAATTGTAGTTGTATTATTAAAAGGATTAGGATAATTACTTAAAATATTTTGTTTATCACGTGTTTTTCCCTCTTCCATCCCTACTGGATAACTTGTAAGTATATATGCTCCGCTATCAGTACAAGCAACAATATTATAACAATCTAAAAAAGGATGTGAAGTGATTTTGTTTATATTCAAATTTGGTAATCCTTCATTGAAAGATTCCAATTCTTGAGAGACCGGATCCCACGCGGCAACACCATCGCTTTCCCATCCTACAAAAATTTTACCCCCAGAATCAATCCCAACTGAACTCATTAACATATTCCAGAATTCAACATCCCAGTTTTCCCCAAAATCAACTGAACTCCACAAGCCTGATGAATAAGAAAGACCAGGAAATACTCCAAATAAGGTTTCGTCATTACGAAAAGTCATATCACAATTAGGTGGTGAATATATTGGAGGCGGATTCCATGTACCTCCGCCATTTGAAGAGTAGTGGGTATTAAAGTCTGCCGAAACAACAAAATTATTTTCGAAATATGCAAAAGCACGACAATTCTTCATGTCGAAGTATTCAATCGACGTAAAACTTGTTCCATCTGTTGATTTCCACATTCCATATTCACTACCTGCATAATAAGTATTGTCATATTCACAGAAATGTAGAAAATTTGGAAAGGCCATCCATTCAACAATCTCAAAGTAATGAGTTGTTAGGTTGAATTTATATATACCATCCGACCAGCTTCCATTTCCAAGTAAAACCAGTATATTATTTGGGTCAAGGCCAACAGCACTCCAGGCAGAAAGCCCACTATAAGTGTATTCAACCCAGTTATCATCCCCATAATTAATCAAAATTCCATCAGATGTGCATAGTATTTCAGTCAATATATTGTAATACACAGTATTAAAATTATTGACTTGTACATCAGAAGGTCCTATGCTGTCCCATTCGTAAGCATATGAAAAAATGCTCACAAACAATGCTAATATTGCAATGGATATCTTTTTCATCATTAATATTTATGATACGATGCTAATTTACTTCAAATCCTTAAAAAAGTCAACTTTTAAATCAGAGACATTGTGAATGTTAAAATTGAGTTTCTTAAATATTGCCATCATTGGCTTGTTGTCGGTAGTTGTTTCAGCAACGATGCGTTTCATTCCCATCTTTTTTGAAATTTCCATACAGTATTGGGTCAGCATATTGCCCAAACTTTTATTTTGCCATGCATCAGTTATAAGAATTTCATATTCAACAGTTTCATGATCAGGATCTGCAGTAAGCCTTCCTACACCAATTAGTTTTCGATTATTGTTTTCAGTTATTTCGGCCACTATTGCCATTTCCCTGATATAATCAATATAACAAAATTGTATGGCTACTTCATGAGAATCGAAAAAGTAATTAGTCCTGAAACGGAAATAAATACTCTCTTTTGAACAACTACCCAGCAACTCTAACCACATGGGTTCATCTTCCGGCTTTATAGGTCTTAGTATTACATCAGTACCATCGTTTAATTTATCTGTTTTTACATATTTTTCAGGATATGGTTGTATTAACAGATGGGAAAACAGGGGCATTTTCTTCCCAACCAATTTTTGATCAATCACAATTCTTGCATCTAAAGCAACAACATCTTTAGTTGTAACCAGCAAAGGGTTAATATCAAGCTCTTTAATTTCAGGATAGTCGGCAGCAAGATATGATAAACGTATAATTGTTTCTATGAGTTTATCGATATTTTTTGGAGGGCTTCCGCGATAACCCTTTATTACCGGACAAATCTTCAATGACTCTATCATTTGTCGTGCAATTAGCTCATTCACAGGCGGGAAACACAGTTTACTATCCTGATACAATTCGGTATAAGTACCCCCCATTCCAAGTAGAATGACAGTGCCAAAAACCGGGTCTTTCTTAATTCCTAGTATCAATTCAACAGCATCCTTAATATCAAACATTGTTTGAATAGTTACACCATGAATACTAGCTTCTGGGAAGTTCCCTGAAATGGACTCAATCATGTTTTTGTACGCTGCTCTCAGTAAAGCTTCATCATTAATGTTTAGCACAACCCCTCCCACATCACTTTTGTGTGTAATATCAGGAGAAAATATCTTAAGGACTACGGGATAACCAATTTTATTAGCAATTTCCACCGCTTCAGATTCTGAATATGCCGGTAGCGGTTGGGTTACATCAATACCATAAGCATTAATTATTTCTTTGGAAATATTTTCAGATAAAATACTGTTGTTTTTAAAATACTCAACTTCAAATTTTTCACGAAGGCTTTTTCGGTCAATAGTAAGCTCCACAGGAATATCTTTAGGAGTTTCATATAAAATTTTAAGATTGCGCGAGTAGTCCACAAGTGTCATAAAGGCTCTTACAGCTTGTTCGGGGGTATTAAAAACGGCAATATCTTTTTCATTAAAAACTTGTCTGCCACTATGCATGCTTTGTCCCCCTGACCATGCTGCAATAATTGATTTATTTGTGGTTTCACAAATCTTACATACTTTAATAGCTGTCTCAGTTGGGTCGGTTATTGCCTGCGGAACGAAAATTGCTAATACAGCATCTACATTTGGATCGTCCAATACTATTCTTATAGCATTTGCATATCTCTCGGGGGTAGCATCACCAATAACATCAACAGGATTACCATGCGACCAAAATGGAGGAAGTAAATCATTTAGTTTTTGCATTGTTTCCTCGGATATTTTGGCAAGGTTACCTTTAAGATCCATTAATGCATCAACTGCCATTACTCCTGGTCCTCCGGCATTTGTAACAATTGCGAGATTCGGCCCTAGTGGTATTCTTTTCCTTCCTATAAGATCAGTAAAATCAAAAATATCTTCCATATTATATACCCTTGCAATGCCTGCTCTTGCAAATACCGCATCACAAATTGAATCTTCCGAAGCCAATGCTCCTGTATGTGATGCTGCTGCTTTAGCCGATTCAGGAAATCGTCCTGCCTTATAAACAATAATCGGCTTTTTCCTGGCAAAAGCCCTTGCTGCTGTCATAAATTTGCGCGCTGCAGTAATTGACTCGATATAAAGTACAATCGACTTAGTATCCGGATCCTTCCCAAAATAATCTATCAAGTCACCAAAATTTACATCCATTGTGTTACCTATTGATACAAAATATGAGAACCCTATATTTTCGTCAATAGCCCAATCCAATACTGTTGTACATACTGCACCCGATTGAGAGATAAATGCAATATTGCCTTTTTTAGGCATTCCATGTGTAAAAGTTATATTAAGGTTTAATTCAGGAACCATTATGCCTACACAATTTGGTCCTATAATCCTCATATTATCAAATTTTGCAAGCTCAGCTAGTACCAGATCTTCCAGTTTTTTACCTTCAGAACCAGATTCTTTAAAACCGGCAGACAAAATTATAACACCATTAATTCCGGCTTCACCACATTCCCTTACAATTTGAGGAACTAATTTAGCATTTGTAGCAATTACAGCTAAATCAGGAGTTCTTGGAAGGCTCTTTACATCAGGATAACAAGTAATACCCATTACAGCTTCATGCCTTGGATTTATTGTATAAATAACCCCCTCAAACCCGCTACCTACCAAATTGCTTAGTACAATACCGCCAACACTTTTTGGGTTGTTTGACACACCTATTAGGGCTATCCTTTCGGGTTTAAAAATTTTATTTAGTGATTTTATAGGCATAATTATTTTCTGTTTTTTTATTGTTGTTACTTTACAAATATACTATACATATAGTTTACTCAGCACCCCAATTTCTATAATCTTTCATAGAAACATTTGATATTGAGAATTTTTTTGAATCTTCTGTTTCTTCTATTCTAATGCTCAAAACAGGTCTGTCAATATGATTGGCTACATCTTCAGCTAGGCTTCCGTTAACAAGATGAGCGATACCCGTTCGTCCATGTGTTTCTATTGCTATCATATCTGTATTTACTTCATCACTAAAATCAATAATACCCTTTTTAATACTTGAGGCGTTGTAAACGCTTATAGAATAGTTTGTAAGGTTAAAATGATCAGCAAAACTTTCCACTAGCTTCTTGCTAATTGGTGTTGGTTCAAAATCTTTCGGGGTTATAACTTTCAGTAGATAGATATGAGCTTTATAAAGATTAGCGAAGTCTTTTATTTTTTTAAAAACCGTGTACGACTCATTATAAAAATTTGATGCAAAAACTATATTTTTGATCTTAAAATCAACATGATCATTTTTTATGGTTAGTACCGGTGAACTGGCTAGTCTTACAACCTTTTCTGTGTTTGAACCAATAAAGAGATTATTAGATCCACTTTTACCATGTGATCCGATAACAATCAAATCTACATCTTTATAATTATCGTCAGTAACTAATTTCTGTATTACCATATTGGTTACAATATGCTTACTAACCTCGATTTCTTTTAGTATATCCATATTAACCAATGTGTTGAGTCTTTCTTTAGCTTGTTTTTTTATTCGATCATAAAATTTCTCATAGTAATAATTTTCAGAAAATGTTGATGATAATAAATCATATGTATGTACAAGCTTTATTTTAGCATTTACTTTTTTTGCAATGCATGAAGCTACTTTAAGGGCATATAATGCATGTTCTGAAAAATCGGTTAGTACTAGTATTGTTTTCATCTGTTTAAAGTTTTTGATTTAGATATTTTTTAAACTACAGATTAACAAAGGCAATATTTTAAACACATTCCATAGTTACAAAGTTAGCTTTAAATAAGGGATCTTACTATAAAACAAATGTTTAGAGCTTAATAAAATTATTGATATTATTCAATATGCTGATTGATATAATTATTAAATTTGTTTCAGCATCGTGAATACGATAGACTTTTTAATTTTGGTAAATAAAGGGTTATGTTATGGATAATTTATCTGAATCAACAAATTGTTTAAATTGTACAAAAAGTGCAGCATGTTTCAAAAAGCTAATACCCTCTGAACTTGAATTTATTAATCAAAATAAAACCCAAATAAAATATAAAAAAGGGGAGAATATATGTAAGCAGGGGGCATTTGCATCATATGTGTTATATATTTCGGATGGTTTGGTTAGATTATATCTTGAAAGCCCAAAAAATAAAAATATTAATTTAAAAATATTAAAAACTTCAGAATTCATTGGTTTATCTTCAATTTATGGTGATAACATTTATAATTATTCCACGATAGCATTAAAAGATTCCACTATGTGTTTGATTGAAAAAGATAGCATTAAAAAATTGTTGAGTAATAATGGCTATTTTGCATCCGAAATAATTAAGTGGTATTGTGAAAATGAAAAACAGCTTTTCAATAAACTAAAAAATCTGTGTAATAAACAAATGAACGGACGTCTTGCCGATGCCTTACTTTACCTTTCAAATGAGGATTTTCTAAATGAAAAAATATTTTCACATTTGTCAAGAGAAGATATTGCCGGATTCGCAGGATTTTCAGTGGAAAGTACTGTCAGGTTGTTGAAAGAATTTAAAAACGATAAAATAATTGATACAGATGGTAAAGAGATTAAAATATTAAACCTTCATTTGTTAAAAGATATTAGCCGTAGAGGCTGATTATAGATTTTGCTTTTATTATCCAGATATCTTATTCAAAATTTATCTAAATATAATATTCTCAAACGCTGAAACCTTCATTTAAATTTGGTAATAATATTTTCTTTGTTTTTAGTTCATATTAAGACCTTTATTTTTAATTTTATAAATTTTATAAGAATCTGTAAGCTGACAATTAACCTATGATATTTAGCAAAAAAAATTCCGGAGAAAATTACAAATTTAATAGTCTTAGTATTTATGCCTGGGATCGGGCAGTAGGTGGTAAAAAGAAATTCAGGCGGCTTTTTGAAAGCTCAGAATTAAACTATTTAGGAGCCGAACTTTCAATATATAATAAACTTTTTGATGAAAAAAATTGGGAAGCTGAAATAGTATTAATTGCCCATAAAATAATTGATGATAAAAAGCAAGAAAAAATTTGTGAGAACAAAGAAACCGTAACTGTTACCAAAGAAGATAATATTTTCAAACATTCATTTGGTTGGGGTAGTGATATAAGAGGTAAATTCTGGAAAAAAGGAGTATATGAGTGGGAAGCTTTTATTAATGATGAGTTCATTTCAAGCGCTATGTTCTATATTGAAGATGAAGGAAAATTTGCTACTAATAAAAATAACTATTTAACTGTTCAATCATTAAACACGTACGAAGCACCCAAAGGAGATGTAGATATAGATAACCGGGTATTCCTCAAATCATTCAATGTAGATACTACTCGTTATATAATGGGTGAATTAAGGTTTATCAATTTAGTAACGCATGAATGGAATTGTGAATTTATTTTTAATATTTATGACGATACAGGAATGCTTATTGGCAGCGATGATTCTTTTCGTTTGATAACACCAGATGCTGGTACCGGAGAGGTTTTTTCTGTTAATGCCGGATGGGGAAGTGCTAATGCCGGCACCTGGGTTGAAGATAATTATACTATGGAAGTTGTTTTCATGGATGAAGTAGTTGCAGTAATACCTTTTTCCATTGGGAAGAAAGATGTTGAACGAATAAGTGAGTATGAAGCATTATTAAATGAAGATGTTGGGACAATATATAGTGACACCATCAAAGTAAATGAAAATAATGAAAATAAGAAAACTGAGTCATCAGAATCAACAGATACTATAGATAAAACTCAGGATGATGGTGCAATGGAAGTTTTTGTAGATGACAAATCTCTTGAAGAAATACTATCCGATCTAGATAGCTTAATCGGGCTTGAAAATATCAAAAATAAAGTTAGAGAATATATTGATTATGTAAGTTTTCTGCAGTTTCGTGAAGAATCAGGAATTAAGGAAGAAGAAGAAGTCAATTTACACAGTGTTTTCACAGGTAATCCTGGTACCGGGAAAACAACTGTGGTAAAGCTACTTGGAAAGATTTATCAATCCATGGGATTATTGTCCAAAGGTCATGTACATACTGTTGAAGCTAACGACATTATTGCCGGATTCATCCGTCAAACAGGTAAGGATACCAAAAAAGCTATTGAAAAAGCAAGGGGTGGTATTCTATTCATCGATGAGGCATATATGCTATTTAAAGAAGGTAACACAGGAAACGATTTCGGGAGCGAAGCTGTTGCAGCACTTATTACAGAAATGAGTGATGGGAAAGGAGATATTGCAATTATGGTTGCCGGTTACCCCAAAGAAATGGATGCTTTTATTAACTCAAACCCTGGGCTAAAATCCAGATTCAGAAATTATTTTCATTTTGAGGATTACACTCCTGATGAATTATCTCGTATTGCTGAATTTGCAGCAGATAAAAAAGGAGTTAAAATATCAAAAGATGCTAAAGTACAGCTTAAAAAAGTGCTTATGGAAGCATTTAGGAAAAGAGACAAAACATTTGGTAATGCTCGTTTTGCATTTGCTTTAATTGATGAAGCAAAAATAAATCTGGGAGCTAGAGTAATGAAAAATCCTGATCTTGAGAAATTAACCAAAGCACAACTTTCAACTTTACTAGATGAAGATATTGAAGATGTTGGCAACCCTAATATCGACAAAAAACTTAATATTGGTATAGATGAAGAACTCCTTAAGGAAGCATTGAGTGAGCTCGATAAACTTACCGGTCTTACTTCAATAAAACAAGAAGTAACAGAACTTATTAAGCTCAGCAGATATTACAAAGAAATTGATAGAGACATACTTAAAGCATTTTCAATGCATGGTGTGTTTATTGGCAATCCCGGAACAGGAAAAACAACTGTTGCCCGTACTATTGCAAAAGTTTATAAAGCTTTAGGCATGCTAGAGCGTGGTCATATAATTGATGCTGATGGAAGTGATTTGGTGGGTGAATATGTTGGGCACACTGCGATAAAAACTAAGAATATTATTGAAAAAGCCATGGGTGGCATTCTATTTATTGATGAAGCCTACTCTATTACACAGGGAAACAAAGGGATTAATAGCGATTTTGGAGGTGAAGCAATTGCTGCATTGATAAAAGAAATGGAAGATCGTCGTAGCGAATTTGGAGTTATTGTGGCAGGTTATACTCAAAATATGGAACAATTCCTTGAAGCTAACCCTGGCCTTAAATCACGCTTTGACCGCACTTTTCATTTTGAAGATTTTACCATCGACGAGCTTTGGGAAATTGCTGTTGATATGTATGAGAGTGATGGTTTGGCAGCTGATGCTGAGGCAGAAGCACATTTAAAGAAGCACATTAAATTTTTATATGATAACCGTGATCGTTTCTTTGGTAATGCCAGATCGATTAGGAAAATAGTTGAAAAATCAACCCGAAATCATGAGTTGCGTATGGCTGGTTTAAGCAAAAAGCAGCGAACCAAAAAAATGATGTCAACTTTAAACATTGATGATGTTAAGGAGTTTGATCCTAGCAAGAATAAAACCAGGCATCGAAAAACTTTGGGGTATAAGTTTGGAGGATAAAGTTTAAGTTATACCAAATGTGAAGCATAATAAATAGGTACAAATTCCAGTTTTCCATATTCTGCATGCAAAAGCACATAAGCGTGATGCTAGGGAACTGATCCAAAAGTAGATGTAGGCTTTTTAGAGGACTATTTCATAAGATCGTCGATTAAATCCGAATCAGCCTCTGCTAATTCATCTTCGCCCATTGCTTTAAAAACCCTATATCTTACATATAATGCTAACTTATATGTGTAATCTTTTTCAAGTACTTTGTTACAATCGGTAAGAGCTTTATCAAGTTTGCCAAGCTTTTGCAAAGCATCTGCCCTACCTGTTAGAAACAGCTTTGAATCAGGATCCAGCTTTACAGCAATATCTAAATCTATTAAAGCTTTGCGCTTACTGCCGTAATCCATAATTAGTGATCCACGACAATAATAAAAGAATGATTGTTTGTTGTTTAATTCAACAGATTTATTAAAATCGGCCAAAGCGAGTTTTCTTTGTCCATTGTGCCTGTATACATTTCCTCTTTTATTGTAGTTCCATGCACTTCGGGGGTTTAGCTTAATTAATGAAGTGGTCCTCTCTATGATTTCATCATTAGTCTCTTTTTTTGGGTCTCTGTCAATCAGCCCATTATCATAAATAAAAATGCTAAGCAGCTGATTTCCCGGCTTTACTTTAATTTCTGGAAATCCCTCATGATCAATAATTTTGCTTAAAAAACTATCGAAATTATCATCAATCTGTACATAAGTGCTCATATCGCTAATATCATTCGAAATAAACACGGGTGATTCAATTGACAGCCCTTTTTGTGAAACCAGCATAATGGTTTCCTGCTTAGGAGTATTGCAGATGGGTATTATCGGAAACACACCCTTATAATTATCCCCGAACATTCCACTTTCTGATTTCATGTCAGGATACTTTTCAGTAAGTTCATCCAGGGTATAAAAATAGAAGCTGCTCCACTTTGGTCCATCAGGCTCCCAGTCTGTCATATCGGTATAAAAATATATGTCGTGTTCAAGCATCATCCCTCCATTAAAACCTGTCATAAACTGTTTGTATGATTTGGGGAAAACTATGCCATAAGCCTTTTCGAAAGTTTCAATAATCTCCAAATCTAAGCGTGAATTGAAATTAAATTTTGACATTCCTTGTTGGCGCAATTCCTCAAGTTTTTTTATGTTTGATAATAATTCTGTCACTTAGTTATATTTTTTTGTTACTAATTATACATCTATTTTATCCACCCATTCTTTTGCCTTATTATATTCTTTACTGGTAATTCCAAATTGTTTTTTCCGAAACTTAAGTGATGCTAAAAAACATTCCAATGCATCATTCTCCATGTTTGCATAATAGTATGCTTTCGCAAGAGAAAACCTTGAGTCATCTACTTTCTCTGATTTTTCACCAAATAATTGTTTCCTCAATTCAAAAGCTTTATTATGATATTCGATTGACTCTTTGTACTTACTATCCCAGTAGTATGACAATCCCAACCTGTTATAACAGCTTGCCACATCCTCATGTTCATTCCCGTATATTTTTAATCGTATATCAAGAGCATTGAAAAAATTATCAATTGATTGCTCGTATTGCTCTGTCCAGTAGTAATCTAGTCCTAAGTCGTAATATGACCATGCAACTAATTTATCCTCATTTCCATACAAATTAGTATAGGATAGCAAAGCTGCTTCATGGTTTTTTATCGCATTGTGATAATCATCTTGATAATAATAAACATCACCCAGTTGTGAATAGGATCGAGCTGTTTCAAAATAATTAGCACCATGCAAACCAGTAAAACTATTTATTGATGCTATTAAATATTCCTCAGCTTCTTTGTACTCTTCCAACTTCTTGCATATCCTACCTAAATAAAAATTTATGTTTGCAATAGTTTCAGTATTTTCATCGTTTTCCTCAATTGTATTTGTCAGGTTAAGTGCATTCAGATAATTGATTTTAGCTTCATCAGAGTTATGGTTTTTATCTTTGTCGTGACCCAGTGACATATGTTTCTTAATATTATCGTTAACCTTCTCAATATCTGCCTGTTTATCTAACTCTGGAAAATCTGTTTCGTCAGCATCAACGCCAGGGAAATCATTCATTTCATCAGCAAGACTTTCAATAAGATCTGTTATATCCTTAACATCTTCACTATCTTCTCCCTTAACCTCGATATAAATTATCCGGGCAGCTTTTAAATGGGCCAATGAATTTTCATATTGCTCCATCTCATAATAACTTAATCCCATAGCAACATTGCACTCGGCAACTTTTTCACTTGCTTCACCATACGTGCTAATGTAAATAGGCAAGATTCTTTTATAGTTATCAATAACTTTTGGGTTATCACCTTTACCAATATAAGTTTGAGTTAACCCTAACAGGCAATCGGCTACTTTTTCATGACTTTCCCCAAACAGGTCTTCTCGTATTTTAATAGCTTCTTTAAAGTTTGGTATTGCCCGTTCAAATTGCTCTGAATATAGATAACTCAACCCGAGATAATAATAGCAATTAGCAATATCCTCATGCATTTCCTCCAACAATACCTGCCGTATATCCAGGGCTTTTTTAAAATTGGTAATTGCTTGCTTATATTGATTATTGTGATAATAGTCCAGCCCAAGTTGGTAGTAACAATCGGCAACATCTTTATGTTCTTCACCAAATACATATCGTCGAATTTCAAGAGACTTTTCATGATGAGTTATTGCATTATCATATTGGCTATCATAATAATATGCTTTCCCTAAATCGAAGCTTATTGCTGCTACACCTTCATTATTATCATCATCTTCATTCAGGTCTATTTGTATCTCCAGAGCTTTTTTATAATTGGGTATTGCTAGCTTATATTTTTCGTTCATGTAATAATCAAGTCCTAGTTGGTAATATGATATCACAACATCTACATCATCTTCTCCATAACATTTAATACGAATTGCAAGGGATTTTTTATGACAGTCTATCGCTTTTTTATATTGACTATTCATATAATAATTTGTCCCTAGTTCGTAATAACAATCTCCTACTTCTTCATGTTCTTCCCCCAGTTCATTTATTTTTTCCTGAAGGTCCTTTTTGTTGATAATTATAGCCTCTTCATATTCATTAAGAATTGGTTTGGGTGAAGGATGAAGACGTTGTATTTCGTCAGTAATAACTTTACCGGATGTAGAAGATTTTATTTGCTGACTTTTACCTGTTATTTTAGTAGAAGTAGGAGCTGCCGCTCCCGGAGAATGGTTAGAAAGAGCAGCAACCTCCTCTAATATTTTTTTTCTGTGAGTAGATGATTTAATACCAATTTTTTTCAATTCATCATGAGTAGTAATTTTGGGCAATTCAACTAATGTTATTCCATTCTTTTCAAAAAGTTTTATATATTGCTCAAAACCTTTTTCTTCTAACCAACTATTGATATTCATATAATTAAATACTTAAACATAAATTAATTCTAATTTCTTTAAGACCTTAGCCTAACCTGCCAATTGGGTTTTTAATAATGTATTAACCATTAGCCATAACTTCAAAAATGAAACATTAAAAATAAGATTATTATCTGAATAATCTTCATTGTCTTTATCTAAAATTAGCAATAATTATGTATATTAGCAACTGCTAAAACGCTCAGCTCCTAAAGTTATTTATTTAGAAAAACAGGACTTACAAATTTAAAAAATCTATATAAAATTGGCGCTGCTTGTAAATCAATTACTGTATTTATCTATTACCTCATTTCAAAAATAGTTACATAATGGAAGAAAGAACTTTTATCGGAAGAAAAAATGAGCTTGCAAGTTTGCACGAGGCTTATGATAAAGCATCAACAGGAATAGGCAAACTTGTTTTGGTGGATGGAAATGCAGGCATTGGCAAATCGGGTTTGGTAAGGGAATTTGTGCGACAAATTGATCAGAAACCAAATGTTTTAACGGGTATCTCAGAATGCAACGATAAAGAAGACCTAAACGCATATGCTCCGTTTAAAGACATCCTTGTGGAATTAAATTCCAAAGCATTTGATAGTAAAGGAAACCTGAGCAAAGGAGATCGCATAAAAAAAATGAAGAAATTTATTTCCGATTCGGGTGCCGGTTGGATTGGATTAATCCCTTTAGTTGGCGATTTTATTGAAACCGGTATTGATACTTATAAATCTTATCAGGATGTATATTCCAAAAAGCCTGAAAGCAATATTGAAAGCGAAAATGATATTTACCGTGTTTTTGAGAACGAATTTCGCCGACTTGCTAAAGATAAGACCATAGTTATTTTTATAGATGATTTACAGTGGGCTGATGCTTCCAGTTTAAACCTGCTTTTTGCCTTGGGAAAAACAATCAGGGCTAACCCTTTTAATATATTATTAATTGGCTCGTATCGCCCCTTTGAAATAAAAGCCGGAAGAAATAAACCAACTGAAACAGGAGATGTTGTTAATATTCGCCACCCTTTTGCTGATAAACTTAACGAGCTTAGAAACTATAGTAAAAAGGAAAATCATATAACTGGCAATGATAACTGGTTTAATGAAATTACAATGAAACCTCTTAGTCATGATGAAATAATTGAGCTTATAAATACGCGATTTAAAAATAATAAATTCAAAACAAAATTCTTTGATAACGTTTATAATATAACGGATGGTCAACCCCTGTATATTGTTGAGATATTAGAACATTTACTCAGAGATGGGACAATAGAAAACATCAATGGCGTTTATACAGCTAAAGAGCTGAAGATGACAGATCTTCCAGTAAGTGTAGACGCTATTATTACTGAAAAAATTGAAAGACTTGATGAAGAGCTAAGAAAAGTTTTATCGTATGCAAGTGTAAATGGCGAAGAATTTTCTGTACAGATAATTGAAAAAATTCTAAAAATTGATGAATTGGATTTATATGGTTTTTTGGAAGATCTAAATAAAAAACATGGTTTGCTTATCAGCGAAGACCCAACACGAGTTAAAGATATACTACTTGAATTCTACAGCTTTTCTAAAACACTGGAACACAAGTATATTTATGAAAAAATGGATGCTGGACGACGCAGAGCTTTACACCGCCGTATAGCCGGAATTATTGAAGAAATATATGGTGACGACATTGAAACAAATAAAGCGATTAAGGATAGTTACAACCTTCATAAACAAATTGGGTTAGGATTAATTGATGCTGTTAATCTACAATTGACCAAAACAGAACCAGGCAGCAATGACGCAGCTACTCCTAAAGCTGATACTTTTATTGAAGCAGCAATTACAGAAATACAATCTGCAAAAGATAGCTATGAGCAATATGCCATGGACGAATGTTACGATTTTGTGAATAAAGCACTGGCATTTTTATCGAAAGTTGATGATGAAAATACTGATAAGCAGTTACAAAAGTTTGAAGCCCTCCTGTTGCGCAACAAAGCCCAACATTGGCAGGGGCATTATCAAAAAGCTAAAGATACAGCACTAATAATGGAAGACATAGCAAAACAGCTATCCCTTCCTGAATATATTGCCCAATCTAATTTGTGCATTGTAAAAGCAAGTACCGATTTAGGAGATGGCAATTTAATAATGCACTATTTGGAGCAGGCAGTTGAAATATATGAAAATACTGGCAAAAAGGAGATGCTATGGGAGGTATACCTTCAAACAGGATACACAAAACATGCAGCCTATGCATACGATGAAAGTATTTTATATTATGAAAAGGCGCAGAAGCTTGCTGATGAATTAGCTGATGAAGACAAAAAAGCCGATTCCATTAGAGGACTAGGAAAATGCTATAGTTCTAAACAAGAAGAAGATAGAGCCATTGATTATTTTAATGAAGCACTATTAATATTTGAGAAAAACAATGATTTATTTAAAATAGGAATTATTTATAATAACATAGGCAATGCTATGTTAGGGAAAAGCAATTATAAAAAGGCACGCGAATATTTTGAAAAATCTTTAAAAATAGCTGAAGATCAAAATGATCATGTAGGAATATCATACTATATAAACAACATTGGGTTGGTTAGTGAAGTAGAGGGAGATTATGATACTGCTCTAGAGTATTACGAAAAGTCATTGGCAATTGATATACGCATAGATAACAAACAAATGATGGTGTCAAGTTTTAACTCAATAGGAGGAGTTTATACTACCAAACGTGAATTTTCAAATGCTTTTGAATATTTAAACAAGGCATTGAATATTGCAGAAACTTTAAATGATAAAGGAGTATTAGCTTCTACTTATTCTGGTTTTGGAAGTACTTTTAACTCCATGAAAGAAACAGAAAAGGCTATTGACTATTTTAAAAAATCATTGGAGATTAATAAAAAATTGGATAAAAAACTTTCTATTGCATCAGATTATAATAATCTTGGGATGGCATATCATAATGACGACAATAAAGAACTAGCATCTGAGTATTATAATAAATCTGGAGAGTTTTTTGAGTTGGTGGGTGATAATGTAAGTTTGGCAACAATAAATAATAATCTGGCAGGAATCTTATATTCTGACGGAGATTATAAGAAAGCAATTGATTATTATGAAAAGTGCATGGTGATTTATAATGAAGTTGATGATAAACTAAGCCAATCCTTAACAGGAGGGAATTTGGCTGCTTGTTATAATGGACTTAATGAGTACGATAAAGCAATTGAGTTACTTAAAAACCCCATCGCCATTGCAGAAAGTATAAATGAAAAAGCACATATTGCCAAGCATTATTCGAGATTATATGATGCATTATATGGTGCAAAACGTTATGAAGAATCTATTTCTTGGTTAAAAAAAGCTATCCCAATTAATGAAGAGACAAATAATCCGGAAGATGTAGCCTCAAATTATAATGATATTGGTGATTCTATATATATGTTAGAGAAATATAATGAAGCGCTTGATAATTATAAGTTATCTCTGGCGATGAAAATTAAGCTATTTGGTGAAGATCATAAAAGTGTAGCAACTACATATGTAAATATTGGAAATAGTTACTATTGGAATGATAAATACAATGAAGCAGTTACATACTACCAAAAAGCACTCGCAATACGAATTAAACTTCTTGGTGAGGAGCATGAAGATGTAGCAACTACATATGTAAATATTGGAAATAGTTATTATCATAACAAGCAATATGACCAATCGGAAACAAACTATAAAAAAGCGCTCAGTATAAGAATTAAGCTACTTGGAGATGAGCATGAGAATGTGGCAAATATATATGTGGGTCTTGGAAATAGATACTATTGGGATGATAAATACAATGAAGCAGTTACATACTACCAAAAAGCACTCGCAATACGAGTTAAACTTCTTGGTGAGGAGCATGAAGATGTAGCAACTACATATGTAAATATTGGAAATAGTTATTATCATAAAAAGCAATATGACCAATCGGAAACAAATTACAAAAAAGCGCTCAGTATAAGAATTAAGCTACTTGGAGAAGAGCATGAAAATGTGGCAAATATATATGTGAGTCTTGGAAATAGATACTATTGGGATGATAAATACAATGAAGCAGTTACATACTACCAAAAAGCACTCGCAATACAAATCAAACTACTAGGTGAAGAGCATGAAGATGTAGCAACTACATATGTAAATATTGGCAATAGTTATCATGATAACAAGCAATATGACCAATCAGAAACAAATTACAAAAAAGCGCTCAGTATAAGAATTAAGTTACTTGGAGATGAGCATGAAGATGTAGCCAAGATATATGTGAGCCTTGGTAACAGTTTCTATTGGGATAATAAATATAAAGAAGCCGTTGCAACTTATCAAAAAGCACTCCAAATACGAGTTAATCTACTTGGCAAAGAGCATGAAAATGTGGCAGCTATATATATTAGTCTTGGTAATAGTTATTATTTTGATAAACAGTATCCTGAAGCAGCCTTAAACTATCAAAAAGCTCTAGACATACAAATTAAGGTACTTGGTGTAGAACATGAAGAGATTCTTACTCGTTATCAAAACCTTGGAAATAGTTATTATTGGAATAGTCAATATAATGAAGCAATAATAAATTATCAAAAAGTGCTAGAAATGCAGCTTAAATTGTATGGGGAAGAACAAGAAGTTGTTGCGACTACATATGTAAGTATTGGTAACAGCTATTATTATAATAAACAATATAGTCAAGCAATACCAAATTGCCAAAAAGCCCTCGATATACAAATTAAAGTACTTGGTGAAGATCACGAAGAAATCCTTAATCGTTACAATAATCTTGGTAATAGTTATTATTGGGATAGCCAATATAACGAAGCAATATCAAATTATCAAAAAGTACTTGAAATGCAGCTTAAGTTGTATGGGGAAGAGCAAGAAGTTGTTGCAACTACATATGTAAGTATTGGTAACAGCTATTATTTTGATAAACAGAATGATAAGGCGATACCTAATTATCAAAAAGCCCTTGATATCCAAATTAAACTATTTGGTGAGGATCATAAAGAAGTTCTCGAGCGTTATACTAATCTTGGTAATTGTTACCTTAACATTGGTAATAATAATCAAGCAATAATTTATTATCAAAAAGTTCTTAGTTTGCACGCCAAGTTATATGGCGAAGAGAATGAGTATGTGGCTAATACGTATTTAAACCTTGGTAATAGTTATTATTGGGATAAACAATATAAACCGGCAATACCAAATTTTCAAAAAGCCCTTGATATACAAATTAAAGTACTTGGTGAAGATCACAAAGAGATTCTTAATCGTTACTATAATCTTGGTAATAGCTACTATTGGGATAGTCAATATAATGAAGCAATAGAGAGCTTTAAAAAGGCCCTTGATATGCAAACAAGACTTGGTAAAGAAGAAAATGAGTATGTTTCAAATACATATTTTCAGCTTGGTAATTGCTATTATTGGGATAAACAATATAAACCGGCTATTGGTAATTACCTAAAGGCATTTGATATTAGAAAAAGCATTTTTGGAGAAGAGTCTGTTGAAACTGACGAAGCCCGGTTTAATCTGGCAAAAGCATGCTTTCAGGGAGATGAGGATGATGTAGCAAAAGACCTGCTGGAAGCATCTATTGTTTTTAGGAAGAATAATTTTGGTGAGGATAGCGATGAGTTCAAAGCAGTAGCTGAAATCTATAATAAAGTTATGGAATATCTGGAACGCTCGCCAAAAACAGAATCTACTATACCCGCGGCAGGACATGCTGCCCCAACAACAAATCAAGGTCAGACTATTGTTGATACTGAAGAAGCTTCTAATAAATCAGAATCAAATATAAAACTAGGTGATGAGCAATACGACAATAAAAATTATAATGAGGCTTTGGCATACTACCAAAAAGCGTTAGAAGCAGTTAATAATCAGCCGGATGGAAATGAAAAATATAATTCTATAGCTCTTGCTTATTTTAAGTTGGGTCTAACATATAAACAAATGAGTAACTACGAAGAAGCTGAGCCGTATCTTGTAGAGGCTCTGAAGGGTTTTGTTGCAATGCATGGAAATGACTATTTTAATAGTGCAAGGGCATATTCTAATTTAGGCGATTTGTACTATTATACAACGGATTACACCAAAGCTATAATAAATCATCATGCAGCATTATTATCATATACAAGTTTGCTTGGAAATGAAAAACCCTTAATTGCATTTACTCACTATGATCTTGGGCTCGACTATTATTGGGATGAACAATATGAGTTATCAATCGGGCATTTTAAGCAAGCTCTAAAGATTCGAATTAAGTTAAATGGAGAAGAACATAATAGTGTAGCAAATTGTTATCAAAGTCTAGGGCTTAGTTATTATTGGAATGAAAGCTATGAGCTATCAATTAAAAACTATATAAAGTCTTATAATATCCGAAAGAATCTTTTTGGTGTAAATTCGGAGGAAGCTGACAGCGCAAGATTTGGTTTGGGTAGTTCATATTATTATGCTGATAAAAATGAACTGGCAAGACAATGTTTTTCAGAATCACTCAAATTTCGTGAGAAATTTTTTGGCAAAAATAGTGAACAAAGTAAAAAAGCTCAAGAATGGTTAAATAAGGTTTAAACCCCAATCAATCGGGATACAATCTGGGCACATCATCATTTGTTCTCTTTCTTCTCCTTCTGGTAATTTTTGGTCGTCTTCTCACTGTCTTTTCAGCAGACTCAGGTTTATAACTTACCTGTGGATTATTTTTTTCTTCCTCCTCCCATTGATGTAGCTCAGAGCGAAACTCACGTAGACCACCGCTTAATATAGTACCGGCAGTTTCTTCCTCCTCATCTTCATCATTTTTCCTTTTTTTAGATGAGAAGAATAGAAACCAAATTACTTTTATCACAACATAAACCACTGCTAAAAATACTATTATTGATAATGTGATAACCGTAAGATTCGCCATAAATAAACTTAATAAACTGTATGCAATTATCCTGATGGGAGCATAAATACCATGCATTCTTATACTTTCAATACAGATTAGCACAAATAGCGCAACATAAAGTACCACAATAATGTTCATGAAGTTCACAAAATTACCGGATGTGAATAATGCTGTTATTCCACCTTCTTGTAAAAAGTCAAATGAAAAATATGCAGTAACTGCTGAGCGACTTTTTATGCCTGCAATAAAAACCAATATCGAAATAAAAGATGCTGTTTTTAATGCCCACCAATTTCTATTAAAATAATTATCATGAGTTAGCACAATTGCATAAAAATATTCGGGTATTACGCCAATTGAAAACGGTATCCTGTAATACCATTGAAATCCGGGATAATTAGAATTATTCTTTTGCGAGAAATAATTATCCAATCTTCCTGCACCCATAAGACCGTATCTGACACTTACAGCCAACATAAAAACAGATGCCGCAAAAACTACTATTGATATTAGAAAGTTCATCACTTTATAGTTAATATATTTTTAAATTTAATAATTGCATAAATAAGTATAAACAGTACAAATATTGCTATTACCAATAGTCCCCCAAGCATTCCGGTATAAAAATACAGCAACATCAATATTGTCATTATAATCAACCTTATAACACCACTTCTTGACTCATAATTTTTAATTGAAACAAATGCGTTTACTGCTACCATAATTATAAACAAACCATATAGTATATATTTGGCATAATCCCAATTTAGTTCTGAATGAGCACTTATTTGGGCTGGCTTAAAAGTAAAAATGAGAACCATAAAAAGACCAATAATAAATGATGATATTAAAAATGTCTTCCCGTATTTCTCCCCATTGCCGAAATCATTTTTTGTTTTAAAGTTGGATTCAAGAAGTGAGAAATATTTTATGCCGGTTAATAATAATATTAACCATAAAAACAATATTGCATAGTGATACCACTCAGTAAAAGTTATATAATCTGTTGTGTCCATGATATAATTTATTAATTATCATTCAAACTCTGAGCCTGCTAATCTTATATTAACTCTTCCAGGACCTGCAGACTCTGGAAGGTTAAGCATCCCAAATCCTTATGCATTCTGCAATACTTGACTTAATAAAGTAATTGTAAAAATTGTTAACAAAAACCATCCTATTATACCTTCAATAATTGTTAAGTACATTGCTATACTTTTGCCTTCGTCGGGCAAACTACCGAAACCAATTACAACAAAGCTATTTAAGCTTAGCATGATTGAAACAAAGACTCTTACAATTACTACGTAAAAAGTAAAAACAAGTGATATGAATATTAGTAAAAGACCTGATATAATTTTTTCAAAAACATTATGTTTTTCCCAAGGCTTTTTTGAAAACCCAACAATCCTAATAAGATTGGGAATAATATTATATCTGAATTTACCAATAAAATAAATTGGCTTACTAAATAGTCTTTTAAATCGAGATAATTTTTTTTTCGGGTTTTTTTGTTCTGTCTTCAAACTCTTGCTAAACTCTTTATCATCTTCTTTAAGCTTTTTTCTTTTTTCTTTAATTATTTGATAAATAGATATGTCCTTTCTATATTTTGTGAAATCGTCAAAAACACCAAACTCATCTAAGAAAAATCTAAAAGTCACTTTATCCCATCCTGAGAAAGTAAAAATATACAAAAAAGCAAAAAACAAGATCATGAAAATTGATTGTTTCAATGATTTTCCCGGATTGGTTGCATAGTCGGAGAATTTTTTTAAAAATTCATTTAACTTATAGTTTATCAGGTTATTTAGAGAGGGGTTTACTTTTTGAATATAGGCTTGTTTACGGGTTTCAATATCCTTAATTTCAACGTATGAAGCATTGGCAGATGCTATATCACCTCTGTCGTGATACAAACTGTTGAACTTGTTGTATGCACTAATAAGGTCGTTATAATTAAGATTTTCTGAGAGTTGCTTATCCGTTTTTGCCTGATAAGGAATAGTGAGTTTTTCCTCAATGGTGAAAATGGATAATTTTTCACCACCCAGATTGTACCATGATACATTAGTATTGGCCTCAGGAAAGTCGAAATTCAAAATTCCAATATAATCATCCACAAACAATGAATCAACAAGAAGGGTTTTCGTCACCTCAGCCTCACTTAAATTCAATGTTTGTATACTATTAGAAATAAGTTCCAGACTTTCAAATTCTGCTGATGCAAAGTTTACAGAAAACAAATTTGTCAAATTACTGTTGTCAAACACATTTCGTGTAAATATTACTTTTTCAATCGGGTATTTCTTTACTTCAAATTGATAGAAGGTTTTTACCTCGGCCCTTGAATTAAACAGCACGGTATCGGCAGTAAACCTGCAAGTATCAACTAGCAGTTTTTCTGTTTCTAATTCAACAAGTACATCTGTGCTAAAATCACAATTAACAAATGCTAAGCTACTTGTTTTAATAATATTGTTGGAAATTTTAATTTGATCTTTAAATAAACAGTTTTCGATGAATATTGAAGATTTATCGTCTGTATAAACATTTTCAAATGCTACCCGACCAAAAAATTCACAACCAATAATTTTCAAATTATTAATATTCCAATCTTTAAACACTAGATACTCTTTATCATTAAAATCAAATATGCAATCATGAAAAAGCAACTGTTCTAATACTTTTTCCTTTCTAGGATTAATTTCGAAAATTTTGAAAAAGTATTTATTTATTACTAGTTTTTCATCTTTCTCACTAGCAATTATTTTATAATTATAGATTGTTATTTCTGACTTGTCAGCACTCATTATTTCAGCCAACTCTGTCAGGCTTATAACTTTTCTCTCTTCTTTAATAACAATCTCATCCTCAATTACTTCCTCTTCAATGATTTCTTCCTCCTGGGCAATTATATTCCCAGTAGAAAGTAAAATAATCATAAACAAAAGAAGCTGAAAGTGGTTAAAGATATATTTCATAATCAGCGCTTTAATATTTCCTTCCTAAGATTCAGCTTAACAACAGAATTATCAGTATCAAAATCAAATAATAAGTCGCCCGAATCTTTAAAAAGTTTTATGGAATTCATATCCAACCAGGTCTCACCTCCTCCAATATATATCCCCGATAGTACTTCAACTAATATATTACCACTTTTGTACTTCACTATCCTAATCCTTGCATCATTTTCTATTTTAATTTTATCCAATTCCACAGGTTGGTTCTGATCTGTCTTAATAATTACAATACCTTTTTCGTTTTTAACAAAACTCATGCGTTCCAGATTTTCATATATCCCTGATGCATAGGTACTAAAATTACTATTGTAATCGTCGAAGGCGGATTTAATTTGAGATCCCTTAATTTTAACGGTATTTGCTTTTAGCAGATTAAGCGCAGCAAACAAACCGGCAATTGTTTCTTCGTATTCTTTACCCCTCAGCTTTTTATCTGTATTGTATAAAACTGTCGGTACGTCTTCTAAATCTTCCTCAAAATTGTAATTTACATAATCGTTACTGTTCATTCCGGTTGTGGCAAAAAAAGATCCTTTGATAGAAGCATTTCCTTCATCATCTACTTCAAGTCCGTAATGATTGAAGTCTTCCGTCTGGCTATATAGTTTTGCCATTATTTTTTCGCCTTGTGGATTAAATTTGGCAGCAAACATGAAGTCCAAATTATGATCAAGTTTATCGATTCCAGCTTTTGTTGCCCACTTTAGTTTTCCATCTTCAGTATAGTTAGCCACAAATACGTCAGGAGCATCAATTGCAGTTATTTCTTCTCCGGAAAAATTTAGATCATTTTCAACGCTACCATAAATATAAATATTACTGTCATCTCCAAGTGCCATACTAATAGCTAAATCATTTCCTGTTCCGGTTGCAGAATTAACCCATAGTGGCTCCAGATCAGCATTATACTTAGCTATAAACACATCTCTTGATTCAGCATCTCCGGTAAGTTTATATCCATTAAAGTCAGCACTTCCGATAAAATAACCACATACATAAACATTTCCATGGTTATCAAAAACCACATCAGCTAATCTATCGGCTTTCATACCGCCAAATTCATTTGTTTTCTTCCAAACCAATTCAGCAATTTTTGCCTCATTTGTATTATTTGAAAGTGGGATGACCTCAGCTTTTATTCCGCTAACAGCAGATATTAATACGCCAACAGGAGCTCCATAGAAAGTTGGGTCAGCCACGACGAATGTTTTGTTTTGATATTTAAAATATGTTCCTTCTACTTCATCATTAAAATTTATAGCCGTAGCCATATGTCCGGGAAACCCTATTGCAACTACTTCTTTATTAAGTAATATTTTTACTAAATATGCAAGCAACACTGAACGGTCTTCACAATCAGAAAAAGGATAATGTAACAATTCATCGGCAAAAAAGTACTTTTCAGTACCGTATGCGTATTGATCTGTTTTATATCCAAATGCCTGCTGCATAAAGCTTAATAATATATTCACAGATTCAACATCATCTTTTCCTTGCAAAATAGTGTCAAATGATTCTATTACAGACATTTTTGTCCGGTTGCTTACAACAGAATTGTAATAAATAACAATATCTGATAAAGGAATTGTATTGTAGAAATTTATCATTTCTTCATCATAACCCAAGTTTACTGTATATTTTTTGCCCTTATAAGTAAAATTAAAATCCCTGCTCTTTTTTATCTCATTGGTATACATTGGTTTTTTTATACTAACATCCATTAGTATGTCAGCTTCGGGAAAATCTTTTTCATATGTTTCAATATTCTCCCCTTTTCCATCAATAATATAATAATTAATTCCGGCAATATTTACAAAGTCAATATTATACATCTTGTAAACTGTAGGGAATAGAAGGAAGGCTTTTTCATTGTTGAACCCCACCTTAACTTTATAACGACTCCTGCTAAGCATAGCCCACTGAAACATTAACTGCAAATTCTCATCGCCGGCAAATATTTGCTTACTACATTCTTTTATCAGTTGATAATATCCCCATTGATTTATGTTAAGGTTATTTGCAACTTCTGAAATTTGGAAGAGGAAGTGATTGTAATTTACTTCACTCATCTTTGTCCAATAGGTACTAATATTATCAGCTGTTAAGCTACCTATTTCTATATTAAAGAAAGATTTGTCGAGATCAAAATATAATGGCCATCCCAGGAAATCTACATTTATTCGTTTAACCTCAAAATCATTTGATTCTGATTTTTTAATTCCTGGAAACACTGGTCCCTGATAAGTACTAATTAACTCGCTTATTTCATAATCAATCTCATTACCTGTTACCTCAACTTCCTCAACTACAGGAATTTTATTGGGTTTAGGTACTGAAGGTTCAAATTTTTCATAACCAATATCATAGGTTCTGAAGTTCTCACTAAGGTAATCTGCAAACTCCTTATCAATTTCAACAACAAAGTTGTTAAACTTTTCCTGAGTTTCATTTTCGAAGGTATTGTATTCTTCTCTTATCTGGTTTTTAAAGTCTTGAAAAGTTTGAGAAGTAACAGTTGTATTTGCCAGAACCAGAATTATATTTAAGGCAATAATGTATTTCAGCCTCTCCATAATATTTCCCTTGGAATTTTAAAAATCCAGTATTTTATCAAATTTATCTGATTGCACTTTTGCTTTTTCCTTGAGCCCTTTCCTGATAATTTCTTTAGCCATCTCAACCGCTGCGTCATAGCTATAACCAATCGTAATAAACACTTCAGTATTTTTACCTATAGTTTTATCAGCCTCAAAAAAAGTAGATGTTCTTCCAAGTTTTGAGCCTACTATCGACTTAAATGTTGCTACTGTCTCCGTAACAGATGCGGCTTCTTCTGCATTTAATTGTGCATTTGCAATATTAGTTTCAATAAGTCCTGCCACTTCACTTCCAATTTGACCAGCCAAGTTTACCTTTGCAACTTCAGAGGCCTGCATTTTTGCAGCAGAATGAGTTTCACCAACAGCGCGTGCATCTACCACAAACCATTTTTTATTGCCTTTGTTATCAATCTCGTAACGTTTAATCCAAGTTGATTCAATTTGCTTTTCCATTGGCAGCTGTCCGGGGGCAACTTTAAATCCCTCTTTCTTTAATTTTTTGGCTTCTTTTCTGGCTTCCTTCATTGCTTTTTGATGAATATCCTTCTTGATATCTTTTTTACTTTGTGCAATTACTGGTACAACAATTAATACTGAAAGTGTAAAAATTAATAATTTAAATAGTTGTTTCATTTTGTAAGTTTTTTATGAATTCATGATCAATATTGTTAAAATTTCACATCAAATATAAAGATTTTTTTTCTATTGTTACAAAATTAACAATAAATAATGTAGTTTTACGTGTAATTTAAAAAAGAATGACAACATTTAGGTCCCGTATAATTCAATGTCCGCACTGTGGTAACCTGATGTCTACTTACGAACTGACCTCTTATTTTGTACATAGTTCGGTAGCTTATTCTGATGGTAAAGTTGACTGCAATCCTCCCAGAATGGAGGATAAAAAAATATTGATTTGTAGTGATTGCAATAAAGAATTTTGGCGTGATGATGCATTTTTAGAGCGTGAAAATTTAAATATTTCATACAATGAACTTCCTGAAGCAAAAGATTTTATTGACCTGACTTATGCTTTTGATAATGATTATACATCTAAACTGGCAACTTATTTTTCTAAGTTATTGGAAAGAGGATTTGCAGATACTGTTAAAAAAGAAGTTTATCTAAGGATTAAGTTATGGCAGCTTCTAAACAATGATATTAGGAGTGATTCGGATAACTTTATTAAAAATCTAGGAAAATATGTTCTTGGAACACTTCTTAAAAAAACACACTCAAAACGAGATAGTAATAATTCTAATCATCTTTTTAAGAGTAACCTTAAAAGATTAATAAGCATATATAAACCGGAAAACGATGAAATGAATTTAATGTTAGCAGAAATGCATCGTGAACTTGGTGATTTTAGACAGGCCTTGTTAATATTAAAAGAAATAGAGAATATCGACAACAAAGTTGCTTACAAAAAAATTAGAGCAGCTGCAAAAAGAAAAAAAATTAAAGTATTGAAATTAAATTAATATGAATATGCGAACAGTTAAAATTATTCTGATTTTACTTTTGGCTTTCAATATGACTCTTATATCACAAGATATTGAATGTTTTATACTAAAAGCACCCGAAAAACCTTTTTATACTATTAAGAAGATAGGTGTTCTGGAATTTGAATGCACTAATAATAGACGAATGAATAAAATGGTAACTGACTTTATGGTTACAGATCTGCTTGATCAGTATCGTGGTATTTATGATAAGGGGAGTAAATTCTGGGGCATACAAAAAGGAAAAGAAGGCCAAACATTTGTTAAAGGAGTAAAAACTGATTTTTATCAGATAATCGAACGCGACCAGCTTCAGAAAGTGTTAAAAGAGCAGCGTCTTTCGTTGAGTGGTGCGCTTGATGAAGGCTCAGCAGCTGAAGTAGGTCGTTTACTTGGGCTTGATGTTATTATAATGGGAAGCGTTAGTTATAGCAGTGTTGATGAGAAAGGAACTACGTTGCTAGGTCTTGCAAGTTCATCTGGCTCAACATGCCTGACTCGAAAAGTAACTGCCAAAGGCACAATAAAAATGGTAAGCGTTGAAACCGCTCAGATTGTTGGAACAAAGTCTGCCGAGACAGTACTTTCAATTAGGAAATGCGATGATCAACGATCAGGTATTCCAAGACCTGAGGTGATGGCAGAATCATGTATGAAGCAGTTGGCCAGAGAATTCTCAGATTATTTTGCCCCCGGGTACCAATATATTGAATATGAATTTGAAAGAATTAAATTAAAAGAGTTTAAGAAAAGTAGTAAAGAAGCCTTGGGGTTTGTTCAGAATGGGGATCTTGATAGAGCCTTTCCTATTGTATATGCAATGTTTGAAGCCGATTCTTATAATCCAAAAGCTGCATATAATTTAGGAATTTTATATGAAATGGTTGGCTCATACCCTGATGCTTATGAATATTATAATATAGCCTATGATCTTGACTATTCAAATGAGAGATATGCTGAAGCAACAAAACGTGCAAAAGCCGGAATTGGATTGAACGAATATCTTGATGACATTGGAAGACCGGTAGACCCATATACTTTTACTGGAGGTGGAGCAGCCGGTGCTCTTGCCGACAGAGTTCAAATAAAAGGAAATAGCAGCGACAGGGTTATTGTTTATGAACTACCTGATAAAACTTCAGAAGTAACTGCAAAAGTTCCAGGAGGACTTGAGTTTAAGGTTATTGAAAAAAGTGGTGCTTTCTATAAAATTCAATTAAGAGGGACTAAGTCAGGCTTTGTTCATAAATCTGATGTTAAATAATGTAGGATTTTGGTAAACTGGAGGGTTGGAATGATAGAAAATTCGATTATTTGAACTTAAAATTGATTTATAGTTATGTGTATGATAAAAAAGATAAATATAGTAATAGCTATTCTTGGTTTTTCATTTGGTGCAATTGCACAACAACCGGCATGGACAGATTATTACAATCGACAAAACACGTATCCTGAAAATGAATTCCTGGTTGGTTTTGTATCTGGGGGTAATACTAATGATGAAGATCCGGGGAAAGTGAAATCTGTTTATGAAGCTATGGCTAAAGATCAAGTCTTGCAAAGTATACAAGTTGAAATAGAGACTAATAACAGTTTAAACATTAGTAATAAAAATGGCAAATCTGACGAAGAATTTCTTTCTAAAAGTGTTTCCTTCTCAAAAGCAAATATTAGTGGTTTAACCACACAGAGTTATTACGACCGAAAGAAAAATGAAGTATATGCCATTGCAACTGTGAATAAAAAAGAGTTGGCATTCTATTATCGCAACTTAATCAAATCAGGAAAAGAAGATATTGTTCAGAAACTTGCAGAGGGACGCAAATACGTAAAAAAGGGCAGCAAGGAAAATGCTTTGAAAAGTTTCTATGGTGCTATGCCTGTACTAAGTAATATTGATGAAGCCCGAACTCTTCTTATCGCTCTTAACCGAAAGATGTTTGCCGATATTGATATGGATGAAATTAATAACCTTAAGCTTGAGCTTATTGGTGAGATAGATGCATTATTGGAACCAAATGACTTGAATTTAAGTGAATCAGCTTATTTTGTTGCTTATGGGATTTCCCTTCAACTTGGTGAAATAGATAAAGTCCTTTACACCGACAATTTTACTTATGAAAATACAGGCCTAAGTAGTATTTTTTCTGAAAAATGGAATCAGGAATTTAAATCAGCACTTGTTAGTACAGGAAATTATAATGTAAAGGCAGGAACTGGGGGGGGAAATGACTTGATTGCATATGGAAATTATTGGAAAGAAGGTGAATTTCTAAAGATAAATGCTTCCGTAACCAAGCATGAAAAATTGATAGCCGTTTCCAAAGGAAGTGTTCCATTATCATGGATTGACAAAGAGAATATTAAATATTTGCCTGAGCAAATTAAAAAAATAAAAGCTCTTGAAGGTTACCAATTATTTGTCAAAAAAGCCCCTGAAGTAATTAAATTAGGGATACCATTATCCTCACCAATAGAAATTGAGTTATTGAAAAATTCGACTGCGGAAAGAGTTTTAATGGAAGGAATTCCTGTTAAAGTGATTAATATAGAAACGGGAGAAATTTTATGCACCAGCCTAACAAGTGAGTTGGGAATTTCACAATGTTATCTTCCTTCAATAAGAACTGAAAATCCAATTTTAAGGCTTGAAGCTTCAATTGATTTAGCTGAATATTTAAACATATTAAAGAGCTCAATATATTATGCTATTGCATCAGAGCAAAATCCGGTAATACCGATTTCAATTGACTTAGCGACAGAAAAGCCAACGGTTTTTATTGTGAGTAAAGAAATGATTCAAAGCAAACCTATGGATATTTCAACACTTGAACCTATAGTAAAAGAAACTCTGGCAGATAAAGGGTACAATTTTGTTGACAACGAAACGGATGCTGATTTCATCATAAATATAAACGCCAACACAACTACCGGTAGCCAATATGAGGGGATATATTTTGCATTTTTGGATATAAACATTTCAGTGGTTGATGCTTCCAACGATGAAGAAATGTATAGTACCCATCTGGATCAGATTAAGGGAGGTGGAAGTGATTATAAAAAAGCTGGAAAGAAAGCATATATGCTGGGAGCAGAAAAACTTAGAGAAAATGTTAGTAATCTCTTTTTCTTTGAATAGTGAATTTCTTTACATTAAATAAATAATTAGTAGTATAATAAGAAAAATTAGTAGCAAAGTCAAATGTAATATGCTACTAACTTAAGACCATTTATAAGTAGATAAATATCATTAATTTAATTGCCACCAACTTTTTCTTACCTTTAACCCATCAATAAAAGTCGCAAGTAAAATGAGTTTCGCAGCCAACAAAATTTTGCTATTGTTTTTTTGTGTATTGTTTTTAAACTCAACTGCACAAAATGAATTTCATACCTTTACGAAAAGTGACGGGCTTACTTCCTCAAATATATTATTTACCAAAGTCGATCATAAAGGGGTTATTTGGGTTGCTACAAACTCAGGTATTAATGCCTTTACAGGAGATGAATGGGTGTCAATAAAGAACATAACTGACCCTAATGGAACCAAAATAAATATGGGTAGGGTAACAAAAATATTTGAGACAATAGTTGGTGAAATGTGGATTGTTACCGAAAAGGGATTGTTTATATACAATGGTAGTTACTGGACACTATTTTACGATCGCGATAATGATGGATTTGTTGTTGCAGATATTTTTGAGGACAGGCGTGGTTGGATATGGATACTGCTTGAAAAAGAACGTAGTATAAAAGATATCTCAGATATTGGGTTTGCTTTTGTTGAGGGAAAAATTCAAATGTTCAATGGTCAGTTATGGCATACCTTTCCTGATAAAATTGGTGGGTCAGCAGCAGTAACAATTGGAGACCCGATGGAATACTTTACGTCACATTTGCAGGATGAGCAAGGAAATATTTGGATAACTAATCTAGATGGACTCTATAAATTTGATGGTAAAAAATGGACTAATTTTAATAAAGAACAGTTGCCTTCTGATATTTGTAATAAAGTTATAGAATCATCAGACAATGAAATTTGGGTAGCAACACGACACGGAATTGCAAAACAAGTTGGTAACAAGTGGGTCAAATATGAAAAAAACAGAGGCATAAAAGAAAATAATGTTAGCGATTTACTTGAAGATAACAAACAACGACTTTGGGCTATCGTAAAGAAAGACAACAGGTTTAGCTCATTATGTGTTTACAAAAACGACAGTTGGAAACCCTATTTCAAAGATAATATTAAGATTAAGGGTAACATTAGCCAATTATTTGATTTTGATAATCAGCTCATTGCCTTTTCGAAAAAGGGACTTTCATTCTTTGATGGAAATAACTGGACTTGTTTTGTGAAGAAATATGGAATCACTGATGATGATTTTAGCAATTTTATTATTACAAAAAACAAAACTCTTTGGTTTGCAGGACAAAAAAGCCTTTACAAATTGAAGTCCGATAGTTTGCAAGTGGTTTACTCACCGGAAAAAAGCTGGAAAGCAACTTCAATATTCGAAAGTTCTAAGAGTGAAATTTGGGTAGGTACCGAGAAAAACGGCGTATATTTAATTGTAGATAATGAAATCAAAAATTACAAAATTAATAACGGGCTGGAGGACAATTACATAAAGGAAGTGTTTGAAGATAAACAAAAGAATATTTGGGTAGTTACTAAGTGGGGGATTAGTAGGTTTGAGTAGTAATCTCCCTTAATTTGACACTTATACCTAGTAGGTTAGTGTTTTTATTGTGTTTAAAATAGTTTCAGTAATGCATTAAGCACCATAACTTAGTACTAGTTTTCAATTACTTTACCTTAAACCAGGCACTCTCCTCAGGCACCTCAATTCTAATTGATGAACCTTTAATTTCATTATTAGAAACAACAAGCTTGGCAATATACAAGGAATCACCTGGTACTCTGTTACCAACAGCAAATACTTTAAATCTACCTTCGCTTTTTGGCCACATACCTTCGTAGAATTTACCACCCCAATCACCATGTGTCAAATAATCAAAATATTCAACTTTAGGTAGTATTTCATCACGAGTAAAAGCCTTAGCCATCCATGTATGGTTATCACCTTTAATTTGATGCTTATTGTGCCATAGTGACTGACTGCTCAGTAATATCATCAATTTCGAAGTGTCCAGTTCTGGTTTTATTATTTCCAAATAACTTAGCACTCTGTCAATCGAATCGTTGGGATTAATGAAAACGTAATTTGCAAAATTGTCTTTCATTAATTTATACCGGTAACCAACTTCATTCACATAATTCATTTCGGCTTCAAACTGGTGCTCACGACTTCCATCCCAGCGTTCGTAATGGTAGTTTAAATCGTGATTCCCAGGAGCAAAATATATTTTACAACCAATTTTATCAAATCGAGTTAACACCGAATCCCATTCAGCATCAGTATTGTCACGCACTAAATCACCAAGCAGGAAAATATAATCTGGGTTTTGATTTATTGCACTGTCAATCATAGCATTATAAGCCAGTGGATAATTAAGCAACGGGTAAAGATGACCGGTAGTAATAATTGTTATTTCCTTATTATTTATCTGGTTTATTTCAGGAATAATTTCTTCATCAAAAAAACCATCATGTAATTCCTTTAGCGTAGTTGGATTATATTTTAAATCATTGTTTGATGAAGTTTCGGAACACGATAATAAAATAGATGCTGCTAAAAAGAACAGGAATACTTGTTTTATTAATTGCATAATATTTTGTGGCATTATCTTGAAAACAAATTATATTTCAAAATACTGTAAATTGCTCGTAACCCATCTTTCCAGCCAATTTTTTTACCATCGGTGTAAGTTCTGCCATAATATGAAATACCAACTTCGTAAATGCGAATATTGGGTATTCTTGAAATCTTTGCTGTAACCTCAGGTTCAAATCCGAAACGTTGTTCTTTGAGGTGTAATGATTTTATAATATCTACATTAAAAAGTTTATAGCAGGTCTCCATGTCTGATAAGTTTAAATTAGTAAACATATTTGACAGAAAAGTAAGAAATTTATTACCGATAGAATGCCAGAAGAAGAGTATCCTATGGGGGTTACCTCCCATAAAACGCGAACCATATACAACATCTGCAAAACCAACTAAAATCGGCTCTAATAACTTGTTATATTCGTTAGGATCGTATTCAAGGTCAGCATCCTGTATAATAATAAAATCTCCTGTTGCTTCATTTATTCCCCGATGAATTGCCGCACCTTTGCCCATATTTTTTGACTGACTATATATGCTGATTATAGTGTCCTTAATATCATGCTTATATTTTTCAACAACTTCTAGTGTATCATCTGTTGAGCAATCATCAACAATTATTATCTCTTTATTAATTTGATTAATAAGGCTGACCTCAATAATTTTATCCAGAATTAAATTGATAGTTTTGCCTTCGTTGTATGACGGAATAATTATTGAAAGGGTTTTTGACATTCGGCACAGAATTTAAAAGTTATGCAAAGATAGAAAAGAATTTTGTGGGTATAACGAAATAGGGAAAATGGGAGCACCCAATTTCCTTCTATACCAATTATATTTCATAATGACGTATAAGAAATTGAGTGATTTTTTTCATATACGAAGTTAAAAATCTTTGCATAGCCATATGCTACGGAAATATTTTTAGCTGAAGAATATGGGAAAAAGGATCAATTTATATGTGACATTATGGGGTATATTTGGTATTAATCATTATTTGAAATATTTTGAAGAAAGGCAATAGCTTTTTCAACAGATATTACATTTTCAAACCTCAGTGTTAGGCTGCCTTTAATTTCTTTCATTACGGAAGAGTCTTGATTTTGCTGAATAAACTCAAGTACTTTCCCAAATTTGTCGGACTGAAAAAATGGAGAATCGTGGCTTTCGGTAAAATACCCTGTCATACGATTGTTTTTCAGATATAACTTAACAAACCCTATATTTCTGGCAAGCCATCTTAAACGAATAGTGTTAATAAGTGAAACTGCCTGATGAGGAAGAGGGCCAAAACGGTCAGTCATGCTTTCAATAAATGTAGTTAATCCTTGTTCGTTATCCATGTTATCAAGCTCCTTATATAGGCTCAATCGTTCTGTAATATTGTTAATATAGTCATCAGGAATACGAATTTCCAAATCAGTTTCAATTTGGCAATCACTAACAAAATCAATTTCTTTTTGTTCATTATTGTAGAGCTCAGCAAATTCACTTTCCTTTAGTTCAAGTATAGCCTCATCAAGTATCTTTTGATACATTTCATAACCAATATCAGAAATAAATCCGCTTTGTTCTGCACCAAGTATATTACCGGCTCCACGAATATCCAGATCGCGCATGGCAATATTAAAACCACTACCTAAATCTCCATTTTCTTCAATAGCTTTGAGCCTTTTACGTGCTTCAGATGTTAATGTAGAAAGTGGTGGCGACAATAAATAGCAAAAAGCCTGTCTGTTAGAACGCCCAACTCTACCTCTAAGCTGATGTAAATCACTCAAACCATGATTTTGGGCATCATTTATAATTATAGTGTTAGCATTTGGAATATCAAGCCCCGATTCAATTATTGTTGTTGCCAGTAGAACATCATAATCGCCATCAATAAAATCAAGCATTACTTTTTCAAGCTTCTGTCCTTCCATCTGTCCATGGCCTATGCCAATTCTTATTCCGGGCACAAACTTCATTAGCATATCATGCACATCCAATATATTTTGCACCCTGTTGTGCACAAAAAATACTTGTCCGCCTCTTGAAATTTCATAATTTATAGCATCACTTATTACTTCTGCTCCAAACGATCTGATTTGAGTTTGGATTGGATGACGGTTAGGAGGTGCTGTATTTATTATACTTAAATCGCGAGCCCCCATAAGTGAAAACTGTAACGTACGAGGAATTGGTGTAGCTGTGAGTGTTAACGTATCTACATTAGCCCTAATTTGCTTTAGCTTTTCTTTGGCTGCAACACCAAATTTTTGCTCCTCATCAACAATAAAAAGCCCCAAATCTTTAAATTCAATATCCTTACTTAACAGCCTGTGAGTTCCAATAAGAATATCAACTTTACCTTCTTTAAGCTTCAGTAGAGTATCTTTTTGCCGTTTCGCACTTTTAAAACGATTAACATAATCAACCGTAACAGGAAACTCCTTAAGTCGTTGGCTAAAAGTGTTAAAATGTTGAAGAGCTAAAATTGTTGTTGGAACAAGAACAGCTACCTGCTTGCTTTCGCTTACGGCTTTAAATGCTGCCCTAATTGCAATTTCCGTCTTGCCAAATCCAACATCACCACATACCAAACGATCCATTGGGAAGGAAGCCTCCATATCTTTTTTTGTATCAATAGTAGCTTTTAGCTGATCGGGAGTATCTTCATAAATAAATGACGCCTCAAGTTCATTTTGAAGATATGTGTCGGGAGAATATTGAATTCCTTTTACGTCTTTACGAAGAGCATATAACTTAATCAAATCACGGGCAATATCTTTTACTCTGCTTTTGGTTTTACTTTTTAATTTACTCCATGTTTTTGTCCCTAACTTATTAAGGGTAGGCGGAGTACCATCTTTTCCTACATATTTTGAAATTCGATGTAAAGAGTGAATACTAACATAAAGTATATCACTGTTTTTATAGATTATTCTAATCGCTTCTTGTTTTTTGCCATTATTGTCAATTGTTTGTAGTCCATCAAAACGACCAACTCCATGATCAATATGTGTAACAAAATCACCGGGATTTAAATTGTATAATTCTTTAATTGAAATAACTTCCTTGTTACCAAATCCTTCGCGCAATTTGAATTTGTGATAGCGATTAAATATTTGATGATCTGTATAACAAAGCAGCTTTAGTTCGCCATCAACAAACCCACTACTAATACTTTGATTTACAGGTATAAACCTTGCCTTATCTTTTTCAGATATTTCGGCTTGCATATCTTCAAAGATGTCATATAGTCGTTCAATCTGTTTTTGGTTATTTGAAAAAATCAGGCAACTAAATCCAGCTAACGATTGTTTCTTAATATCATTTATTAATAATTCAAAGTTTTTATTAAATGATGGTTGAGGTTTTTGATTAAATTCAATCTTTTGTACATCCTTAAAAAAACTATCACTTGAAAACTCAACTGTAGAAAAATCAGATATATGGTTACTAATTGACTTACTATCAGAAAAAAGAGTTTCCGGATTATTAGTTGTTTTAGCATTTTCTAATTTAGCAAAACCGGCTAAAGCTTTTTTATATTCATTTTCAATACTATCAATAGTAAAATCAATATTATCGAACCATAGCAACGTTGAAGAAGGTATAAAATCCAGAAAGCCAACCCGCTCTTCACTTATCTCGCGGTTTTGAACATTGGGTAACAATGTAATCCGGGTTAAATGTTGTAGAGATAATTGGGTAGAAGGATTAAACGTTCTGATTGATTCAACTTCATCACCAAAAAACTCAATACGATACGGATGTTCATTGGAAAATGAAAACACATCTATAATTCCACCTCTTATGGCAAACTGTCCGGGTTCAGCAACAAAATCAACGTACTCAAATTCAAAATCAAAAAGCAAATCACTTATAAAATCTAACGATACCTCTTCACCTTTTCTTAATTTCATTAGATTTTTAGAAAGGTATTTTTTAGTAATAACTTTCTCCGCTAATGCCTCAGAATATGTTACTATAATAGTTTTTTTATCACCAGACATGGTACGCTTAAGAACCTCTGTTCTTGAAAGTTGGTATGTGCGATCAACAGTTTCAGGTTCATAAGGACGTTTGTACGATGTGGGATAAAATAATACTCTCTTTTGATTTAAGTCAGAATCTGATTCATCAAGTAAACTTTCAACATCATTGTAAAAATATGCTGCTTGCTCTTTATCAGGTAATACAACCAAGTGTTGTTGTTTTCCTTTTTGACTAAAAACAGAAGCTACCAATAGAGCAGTTGAAGACCCAATTAAACCTTTTGCAAGTATATGTTGATTACCATCATCAATTAGCTTTTGGAATAGCCCAGTTACAGGATTTTCCAAAAATAGTTTTATGAGTTGAGATGGAATCAAGAGTTAATTATTTTTGTCATTGATAGTCATTTGTTGTCATTGTTAGTCATTGGTTGTCATTGTTAGTCACTTGAATTAATCTACAACCCAACAACTTAATAATTCGGCAACCCGACAACTTTTCCAATATTTTTCAGTTGTCAAAACTAATTAATTTTCAATCTCATTCCGGCTTTACGCTTATTTGATTATGGTTTTTGTAATTTTGTAGAAAAATTCAATTAACCTTCAATGATAAATATGGATAAGTTTGACATAAAACAATATGCTTCCAAAGACCTTGAAAAAGATATTAAGTACTTAAATCTGTTAGCTGAGAGATTCCATGATATTCAATCGGCAAGTACCGAAATAATCAACCTTGAAGCAATATTAAATCTTCCGAAAGGAACAGAACATTTTCTATCAGACATTCATGGGGAATACGAAACTTTTAGCCATGTACTTGCAAATGCATCAGGTGTAGTAAAGCGCAAAATTGATGAAATTTTTGGCAAAACCTTACGTAAAAAGGAAAAATCTTTATTAGCAACATTAATATATTATCCCAAAGAAAAACTAGAATTAGTTATTAAAACAGAAGAGGATATTTATGAATGGTACGCCATTACTTTGCAAAGGCTGGCAAAAGTGGCACGGGGAGCTGCTTCAAAATACACACGATCGAAAGTGAGAAAATCTATGCCAACCGACTTTGCTTATATAATTGATGAGTTGCTTAATGAAAGTGGTGAAGACAAAGAAGAATATTTTGAAGGAATTATTAATTCAATAATAAATATTGATAGAGCGGAAGCTTTTATTGTGGCACTTTGTGAATTTATACAAAGGTTGTTGGTCGACAGGCTACATATTATTGGGGATATATTTGATCGGGGGCCACATCCTGAGAAAGTAATGGACAGGCTCATTAATTATCATGCAGTTGATATTCAATGGGGGAACCATGATATTGTTTGGATGGGGGCTGCAGCTGGAAATCTCGCACTTATTGCTAGTGTTATACGTATTTCGTTGCGCTATAATAATCTCGACACTCTTGAGGATGCTTATGGCATAAATATGCTACCATTAGCAAGGTTTGCAATGGATCAGTACAAAAATGATCCTTGCGACTTGTATGCTGTGAAAGGTGAAGCCAAACATACTGATATCAAACTGCTAAAACAAATGCAGAAAGCCATATCAATAATCCAATTTAAACTTGAAGGCCAAACAGTTAAAAGAAATCCTAATTATAAAATGGATGATAGACTAGTGTTTGACAATATCGATTTTGAAAAAGGAACCATGGTAATTGATGGTAAACCACACAAGCTATTAGATTCGGACTTCTCAACTGTAGACCCCAGTAACCCATACAAGTTAAGCGATGAAGAACAGGGAGTTATGGATTTGCTTAAGTCGAGCTTTTTGAACAATACTCGTCTTCAGGAGCATGTAGATTTTCTGTTTACAAAGGGAAGTATGTACTTAACTTATAATTCAAACTTACTGTATCATGGGTGTATACCAATGACTAAAGATGGAAAGTTTGAGAAATTTGAGACAGAAGGGGCTCGCTTTTCAGGAAAAATGTTATGCGATTTTTTTGATAGGGTTGCCCGTAAAGCATATTATAACCGAAGCCTAAAAAGTGAACAAAACAAAGTTCTTGATTACATGTGGTATTTATGGTGTGGATCAATGTCGCCATTGTTTGGAAAAATGAAGATGGCCACTTTTGAACGTTATTATATTGCTGATAAAGAAACACATATAGAATCCAGAAATTCATATTACACATTGGCATTTAACGAAGAAAAATACTGTGATAAAATATTAGTTGAATTCCGTTTAGATCCAAAAATATCACATATTGTAAATGGGCATGTTCCGGTTAAAGTAAAAAAAGGAGAGAGCCCGATAAAAGCAAATGGAAAGCTTTTTGTTATTGATGGAGGCATGTCGATACCATACCAAAAAGTAACCGGGTTATCCGGATACACACTAATTTATAACTCATATGGAATTGTTTTGGTTGAACATAAAGAATTCGAATCAATGTCGAAAGCCATTAGAGAAGAAAAAGATATAATTTCAAATCGTGTATTTACCGAACCCAACGCAATAAGAAAAGATGTAGGTGACACCGATGTTGGTACAGAGTTAAGGGTTCAGATAAGTAATTTGAAGATGTTACTGGCTGCTTTCAGAAAGGGACTTATAAAAGAAAAACGTTGAAAAGAGTTATGAAATTTGGGGGAGCATTAATGGGTAATGCTTCCGGCATTATTACGGTAGGAAGACTCATTGAAGAATATAGTTGCGAACCATTAATTGTAGTTGTTTCAGCTTTAGGTAAAACAACTAATGCGCTTGAACATTTATATGAACTTTATTTGGATGGAAAAGAAATGGCTGATGATTTCTTCAAAGTTAAGCAGTTTCATCTTTCCATTGTTCATGATATACTACCACAAGTACCTAATGAATTAAGTGCACAACTTGATATTATTTTCGACAAGCTTTGGGATGCTTTAGCTGACAAATATGAAAATAGATATGATGCATACGATTGTATCGTTTCGTATGGAGAAGAGCTTTCGAGTTGTATTATATTTCACTATTTACAATATTTAGGTTTAAAAACACGGTTAATATGTGCTAAAGAGCTGATAGTTACTGATAGTAATTTTACTGATGCATCAATTGATTGGAAATTTACTTCAAAGACTGTAAGTGCAAAGCTACTTCCGGTTCTCAAAAATAATGAAGTAGTAATTACACAGGGATTTGTTGGTGCTGATATGCATGGCAAAACCACTACATTAGGCAGAGAAGGATCAGACTTTACAGCTGCTATTATTGGTAATTTATTGGACTTTGATGAGGTAACAATATGGAAAACTGTACCCGGATTAATGAATGCTGACCCTCATAGGTTCTCAAATGCTGTTAAACTCGACAATTTATCTTATCATGAAGCTATAGAACTTGCTTATTACGGTGCTTCAGTTATTCATCCAAAAACAATACAACCATTAAAACAAAAAAATATTCCGCTTTTTGTACGGCCATTTTATGATTCATCTTTATCACCAACATCTATAACAAAAGACTCGAGTAAGGATAAAGAACTACCAAGTATTATAGTTAAAGACAATCAAATTCTTTTATCAATAAGTACTCGTAATTTATCGTTTATTGAAGAAGAAAATCTAAAGAATATTTTTGATGCTTTTAGCAAAAACAAGATTCATATAAACTTAATGCAAAATTCAGCTGTAAGTTTTTCGGTTTGTTTTAACGAAAACCTGGTTAAACTCGAGGCATTAATTTCTGAACTTTCCGATGATTTTAGCATGAAGTATAATACCGGATTACAGCTTATTACTATTAGGCATTATACCGATGAACTTGTTAATGAACTAGTTGGAAACAAAAAAGTTTATTTGTTTCAAAAAAGCCGTGTTAATGCACAGTTTTTGGTTAAAGATAAAATTTAATACGTAAAACTATTTTATACCAAAAGAATCCAAAAAAAATGCCAGATAGAATTATTCCACCTGGCATTCCATAAGGTATTCGATTTATCACATAAATAACTTCTTTGTATATACCATCCCATTTTTATTTAATGAGACAATATAAAGACCAGATTGATTACTTGCCGGTATCTTAGTATTAGTAATTAATGAATGACCAGCATTGTAAACATACTAACCTACCATGCTAGTAATCAAGACATCAGCATTATTCCACTTTTCATCAACTCTTGCTTGTTTTTCTTTCCAGGTTTTCTCAAGCTCAATTACCATTCCATTCAGAGCATTGATATTAGTTTTTGCTTGAGCAAACAACTGCCCCGAAATTAAGATTACCATAAGTGATAATAAATAATTTGTAATTTTTTTATCTTTGCAATCCTATATTTAAAGAAAACTAAATAATGAAAGAATCAATTGCAATAATATGTGGCGGAGGTCCCGCACCTGGTATTAACTCAGTAATTAGCTCAGTTTCACTCGTATTTCTAAAATCAGGATTTAGAGTTATAGGTATTCATGAAGGATATAAGGGTCTGTTTGCTGAAACTCCTAAAACGGTAGAAATTGACTTCCAATTTGCTGATGATATCCATAAACAAGGCGGGTCAGCGCTTCAAATGAGTAGACATAAACCAAAAAATACTGAGTTTTCAACTAAGTTCTTTGTAGACAATAATGTTCAGCTTCTTGTTACAATTGGTGGTGATGATACTGCTTCCACAGCCAACAGAATTTCAAAGTTTTTGCGCAACCACGATGTAAGTATTCAAAACATCCATGTACCTAAAACTATTGATAACGATTTACCCCTACCTGCTGGTATTCCAACTTTTGGTTATCATTCTGCAAAGCAGGAAGGTGTTCGTATTTCACAAACTATTTATGAAGATGCCAGAACGAGTGGTAACTGGTTTGTGCTAGCTGCTATGGGAAGAGAAGCTGGCCATTTAGCCTTTGGAATAGGAGCTGCTTGTCATTTCCCAATGATAATAATTCCTGAAATGTTTGACAAAGTTAAGGTGACATTCGACAGGATTATTAACCTTGTTATTTCGGCAATAATTAAAAGAAAAATTGAAGGCATTGATTATGGTGTAGCCATTATAAGTGAGGGTGTTTTTCATTTTATGAACGATGAAGAAATCAAGAATTCAGGCATCAATTTTACATATGACGATCACGGACATCCCGAACTTGGAAATGTTAGCAAGGCACATATATTCAATTTATTATTACAGAATAAGCTGAAGGAACTTGGCGTTAGTGTTAAAAGTCGCCCGGTTGAACTTGGTTATGAACTTAGATGTGTTCAGCCAAATGCATATGATTTGATGTATTGTGGCATGCTGGGATTTGGTGTAAAAAAACTTTATGATGAAGGTAAAACAAGTTGTATGGTTACAGCTGATTCAACTGGTAAAATAGCTCCGCTTTATCTTGATGATGTAGCGGATAAATCGGGAAAAGTACAGCCACGGCTTGTAGATTTAACTAGTGATAAAGCACAGATGGTATTTAATGATGGTTTGCAGTTCATTGAGCCTGGTGATTTTGAGAATGCTAAAAAGTTTGTGAGTAATCCGGAAAATTTGGATTTCAGAGCCATTTTGGGTTGGTAACGAATTTATTAAAAACCAGGTATATTTGTATTTGATTTTTTTTGAATAGTAAATTACCCATCTAACTCGTGCAACTTTTTTATATAGTTTTGTTGTCTATATGTGCTATAGAGGGGATGGAACTGGTGTTCCGCCTTGTCTTCAAAACCAGTAGCAGACGTATAAAACCGGCTGTGGCAGGTTCGATTCCTGCCCCCTCTGCAAGTATATAGTTCAAATCCTGAAAAAAGATACTATTTTTGGTTGAGTTTAATAAAATACCTGGTGTAGATACAATACTAAATAATCATGAAATCAAAGATTTGATCTCAAGTACCGATGTTGATTTAGTAAAATATATTACCAGAAACATTATAAGCAGAATAAAGGATGAGGCAAAAAGTGGAAACTCAATTCCCGATCTATCCAATATTGTTAATCAAATAGTTTCTGAAGTAAACAAAATAAGATCTAAAAATCTTACTTATGTTATTAATGCTACCGGAATAATAATCCACACAAACCTGGGACGTGCTCCATATAGTGAAGAAATTTTAGCTGATACTTTAAAAACACTTGAAGGTTATAACAATCTTGAATTTGATCTTGAAAAAGCAAGTAGAGGCTCCAGAAATTCTCATGCTTCCGACTTGCTTAAATATCTTTGTGGCGCAGAAGATGTGTTGGTAGTTAACAATAATGCAGCTGCAGTAATGCTAATCCTGAGAACCTTTGCGAAAGAAAAAGAAGTTATAGTTTCAAGAGGTGAACTGATTGAAATAGGTGGTTCATTCAGGTTACCCGATATTATTGCTGCTTCCGATTGCAAAATGATTGAAGTTGGAACAACTAACAAAACAAAGGTATCAGATTATGAGAATGCAATTAACGAAAACACAGGTGTTCTTTTCAAAGCACATAAATCAAATTATTCCATTGAAGGATTTACTCATGAAGTGAAGCTTAATGAGATGGTTTCATTAGGAAACAAAAATAATATCCCGGTGGTTTACGATATGGGTTCGGGACTCTTAAATAGCAAATACACTAAAGATCTGAAAAATGAACCCAACGTAATGCAAACTCTAAAAACTGGTGTTGGATTGGTATGTTTCAGTGGAGATAAATTACTTGGAGGGCCACAAGCCGGAATAATTGCAGGGAAAAAAGAACTTGTTCAAAAACTGAAAAAAGAGCCGCTATTAAGGGCGTTAAGAGTTGACAAATTGACCTTGGCCTTTTTAGAAACCAACTGCAACTATTTCTTGGATGAAAAAATTCTTAATAAAAAAAATCTTTTTTATAATACTATCAATCAGCAACAAATTGAAATTGAAAACAAGGCCATACTGCTTCAAAAGCATTTGAAAAGGTATGGAATTGATTCTGAAGTTGTTACCAGCAAAGGTCAGTTTGGTGGTGGAGCTTTACCAGGTAGCGAAATTATTAGTTTTGCTGTTAAATTAATAATAATAAAAGACACTTCAAAAAAGAGGTCAGTATTTGCAGAAAATCTGTATAAAAAGCTGTTACTGCAGAGCATCCCGGTACTTGGTGTTTTACGAAAAGGTAATATTTATTTTGATGTGTTAACAATACAGAATAAGGAACTCGAATTAACTGCAAAGTTAATTAGTGATGTGTATAAACAAATATCTGGATAATGCGCCACTTGATAATAGGAACTGCCGGACATGTTGATCATGGTAAAACAGCATTAATAAAAGCCCTTACTCAAATTGATTGCGATACCCATAAAGAAGAAAAAGAGCGTGGCATTACAATAAACCTGGGGTTTGCACATGCTAGCCTGCCTTCTGGCGAAACAATTGGAATTGTTGATGTTCCTGGTCATAAAGATTTTATTAAAACAATGGTTGCAGGAGCTTTTGGAGTAGATATTGCTCTTTTAGTAGTGGCTGCCAACAGCGGTATTATGCCTCAAACAGTTGAGCATTTACAGATTATTGAACTTCTTGGTATTAATAATGGTATTGTTGTTATTACAAAAAAAGATCTGGCAGATGATGAAATGCTTGAGCTTGCCCAACTTGAAGTAGATGAGTTTCTCCAGGGATCAATTTTAGAAAATGCACCTATTGTTTCGGTTTCATCAACAACAGGTGAAGGAATTGATAAACTAATATCCGAAATATCAAATTTGATCCCCAAGCTTAAAAACAAAACTAATACAGAACTTTTTCGAATGTACGTTGACAGGGTATTTAATATAGTTGGTGTTGGATTTGTTGTAACCGGCTCAGTTTTGGGAGGAAGAATTGAAACAGGAAAAAATCTATACCTTTTACCAGGGAAAGTTAAGAATTTAAGGGTGAGAAACATTGAACGATATGGTATTTCCGTAAGTGATGTCGTAACTGGTGACAGAGCTGCCATAAATTTGTCAGGATTTAAAAATGAAGATTTTGAGAGAGGAATGGTATTATCTGATAAAATTATTGAAGAAACAGTTTTAATAGATACTACTTTACAATTATTTGCTGACAATTACGAATTAGGTATCTGGTCAAGAGTTATTTTTTATTCCGGAACATTCGAATGTGCTGCAAAAATGCATCTTTTAAATAAGGATATATTAAAAAGCGGTGAAAAGGCCATTATTCAGATTCATCTCGAAAAGCCTGCAATACTAGTAAACAAAGACAGATTCATAATTAGAAATTCATCAAATGACACTACCCTTGGTGGCGGCATTATACTAGATGTAAAACCGCTTCATCACAGGAGAAGAACACCCAAGTTAGGAAAAGCAATTAATGAGTTGCTAGATGTGACTTTAAATAGTGATAAGCAATTCAATATTATTAAGTTTGAATTAAAGAAAAGAAGATTACCCCTTATGGCTGAGCAATTAGCTGAAGTAATAGAAATGGAACCAGATAAGGTTCTTACAGAGTGTTTGGAAAATAATGATGGAACAGTAAAAATATATAAAGTTTCAGGGAAAAATATTCTGATAAACAAAGATTTACAAAATGATTTTATTGAAGTAATCCTTAATGCGCTGAAAGAATATCATTCAAATAATTTATTGATTGATGAAGGAATGGAAGCTAATGAGTTTTCAGGAAAATTTAATTTTAAGTTAAATGAGGCCGGCAAAATGTACATAAGTGCATTGTTAGCTTCTTTGGAAAAAGATAAAATAATTAAAAAAGTTGGTGATACCTGGGCACTTTATGAGCATTTTGTTAGAATTAATGACAAAACGTTGAAGCAGCTTAAGTGGCTTGAGGATACTTTGAAAAAATATAACAAACAAACCCCGTTAATAAAGGAAGTTGAGTCTAAGGCCTTTTCAGAAAAAATCAATAAAGAAAATCTGAAAATGCTATTAAAATATTTGGTTAACAATGGAAAATTAAAGTTAACAGAAGGGGAATATATACATTTAGATATCGTTAACGAAGTTAAAAAACAACTTCTTTTCGAGTTAAATAAAAAGGAAAAAGGGATTAATGAAAAAGAGTTCCGACTATTAATAGACAGCACAAAAATATTTGTTAAAACTGCTATAAGAATATTTGTCGAAGAAGGAATAATAACAAAATCAGAATTTTATATTCATATAACTGAAAAGGGAAAAGAGTTAATTAATTAGATTATGAAAACAATAGATGTACAAGGAAAACCATGTCCTTTGCCACTGATTGCTACTAAAAAAGCACTCAAAGAAAGCACTAATGATGAGCAAATTAAAATAATAACCAATAGTGAAACCTCTGCAAAAAATGTAATACGATATCTAAACGATAATGGAATAAAGGTGAATCAGCAAATTATAGGTAATAGCTATGAATTAGTATTTAGTAAGAATGGAGAAGAACCTATAATTGAAGAAGCTGAAGAATATTGTACTGGCTCACAACCAGATGATAAAGGTTTTGCCGTAGTATTTGGTAAGGACAGATTAGGAGAAGGATCGGAAGAGCTAGGAAAAATGATGGTGGGAGGTATGTTAACTGCCTTTTATGAAACGGAACGTATTCCTAAAAAAATTATTTTTATGAACTCGGGAATTAACTTAGTAGTAGAAGGTTCGACTGTTTTGAACATATTAAAAAAGTTGGAAATAAACGGAAGCAAACTACTAGTATGTGGTACATGCCTAGAATATTATAATAAAGTGAATAACATTAAAGTAGGAAATATCTCAAATATGGATGAAATATTGGAGGTATTAACAACCTATACAAAAGTGGTAAACATTTAATTGACAAATGAAAAAGAAAATAGATTTATTGAATTTTGTTGAACAAGGTGGATGCTCTGCTAAACTATCAGCATCAGAATTAAACAAGGCTCTGGCAGGATTGCCAAAAATGAAACACAAGAATCTACTTGTTGATATTGACACTCATGATGATGCGGGTGTTTATAAAATCAATGATGATTATGCACTTGTTCAAACAACCGATTTTTTTCCTCCAGTATGTTCCGACCCATATGATTTTGGGCAAATTGCAGCTGTTAATGCGCTTAGCGATATATATGCTATGGGCGGACAGGTATTAACCGCACTTAATATAGTTTTGTTCCCGTCAAGTTTATCTTTAACAATACTTAAAGAAATTTTAAGAGGAGGACAGGACAAAGTTAGCGAAGCCGGAGGTATTTTACTTGGTGGACATACTATTACCAATGATATTCCAACATATGGCCTTGCGGTTACCGGTTGGGTGCATCCTGATAAAATTATTACAAATGCTAATGCCAAGGTTGGAGACGTATTAATTCTTACAAAACCAATTGGAACAGGAGTAATTATCTCCGCAAAAAAAAACGACCTGGTTAGTGATGACAGTTATTTGGCTGCTGTTGAAAATATGAAACTATTAAATAAAAGAGCAGCAGAAATAATGATGAAGTATTCAGTAAACAGCGCAACTGATATTACTGGTTTTGGACTTCTCGGACATACGTTAAAAATGGCTTTAGGCAGTAATGTTTCTATTAGATTGTATTCAAAAAGAGTACCTGTTTTAGTTGGAGTAATGGAACTCATCGATTTAGGAGTTATTCCGAGTGCCGGATTCAGAAATCTTGAATACGCAGAAAAAGATTGCTTTTTTAGCGATACATTAGATTACAACAGAAAGATGTTGCTTGCGGATGCACAAACATCAGGAGGCTTACTATTATCAATTGCTGCTACTGAGGCTGACTCACTAATTTCTGATTTAAAAAAAGCAGGAGAAGGTTGTTCTGTAGTTGGAGAGGTAATCAACAAAGCTGAGAAGTTTGTTTATGTTGAGTAAACATACAATCTATTACGAGTTATAACTACTTCAAAAAATATCTCTCTGCTAGATTTTATTGCATTTATAACTCTCCAGACGAAGTTCTACTTCATAATCTGGGTTATAAGGCACGTAGAAACTCTGCCACAAGTACTCCAAGATAATTACCTACGGCATAACCTATTATTCCTACTGTTAATCCAGAAACTATAATCTCTTTGTTTTTGATAGCGCCTGCAACTGCTGGTACAAATGGCGGGCTGCAAATAAGTGCTGTTGATGTAACTATTACAGTATCAGTATCAATTTTGAAAAATACCGAGAGAAGAACCTGTAAAAATAATGAGCCAAAAACTACGAGAAATACATAGTAGAAAATTGTAGGTGAAGCGTTAGCTATATTTGTTAAATCAACCATTGAAGCCACATCAATGCTAAATACAAGAATGAAGTACATACCCAACTCAAAGGTATTTTTAAGCTTATTAACAGATGGAGACAATGAAAATAAAATTCCAAGTGTAGTTATTAATAGTATAACTACTATCATCTGATTTTTTTCAGGCGTAAATAGTGTTGTTGAGCCAGCAATTGCAAATATTCCCACCGATAATCCTAATGCCTTAAGCATTGGAATGCGGTTTTCCTTTTTGGCAAGTCCCCACATAGGGTTAACCGACATATCATTTAGTACATTCTGATCGTTACTTTTTAAACTGGGCTTAAACTTTGGTAATACATAGCCAAATACCTTTTGTCCAATTGTAATTAGAAAAAAGAAATAACCTGCTCCAATAAGCATATCATAAGCATGAGTAATTAAATATGTGTCATTATTAACATCAAGCATCAATTTTAATGCTGCAAGATTGGGTGTGCCGCCAGTATATACCCCAATTAGTAATCCACCAACTTTCCATAAATCCTGAATGTCATCTGTCCTAAATGCAAAATAACCAACTACAACTGCAGCTACAACAGCAAAAAAAGCAATTATCATCGAAATAACAGTGGTTCCGGCTAGTCTGGTCCATGCTTTTATATCCGAAGAAAACAGCATCAATGGAAGTGCTATAGGAATAGTAATTGTTGCTATAATATCTTGTATTTCGGCGCTATTCTCAGGCAATAAGCCCGAAACACCCGCTACTAAACCAACACCATAAGCAATAATTATAGCACCTATTCTTCTTAAAATCGATAATTTTTGACAAGAGTATAGAATTAGAAAAGGTGTAAATACGTAAAATATAACGAGCAAGGTTGTAGAAATCATTATAAAATAGGATTTGTGAAAATAACAGAAGTGATTTTGCTTTGTTGCAAAGTAATATTTTTTTAAGGTGATAAATATAGATATTTTTCGTGGAACAGAATTTCAAAAACTAAAATATCTATAACTCAATAGCTGGATCCCAAAAAACCTTCTCAAAATATAAAACTTTGCTGTCCTCAACTTTCAGCCCTTCGCTAATAAGCAATTGGGCCATAACATCATTGCCTCCAAAATGTTGTTTTCCGGTTAGCAGCCCGTTTCGGTTTACAACTCGGTGTGCAGGAAGATTCTGAGGTAAGTTTTTACTTGAGTTCATTGCCCAGCCAACCATACGTGCAGATCCATGGCTACCAATATATGATGCAATAGCGCCATAAGAAGTTACTCTTCCGTATGGAATTTGACTAGCAACATCATATACTTTTTGAAAAAAACCCTTTTCCATTTTTGCGGTTGTGTTGAGAATTAAAAATTAATCAAAGTGGTTTAAGTCTAAATTTCAAATACTTAATTTTTGTGTTATTCTCAAGCCACTTTTTTTCATAGTATGTTTGAATTTGGGTGAGCGCTTTGTCATTTTCCTCACCATAAACATCATACGTGTAATATAATAACTCATGGTTATTTTCTTTTATCACATCCAAAGTATATTCGAAAAAGATTATGTTATCAGTTTTTAAATGAATAACACCCTCCGGCTTTAATACATCATAGTACCTGTTTAAAAACTGTGGCGAAGTCAAGCGTCTCTTCTCTCTAATTTTACTTGGATGAGGGTCGGGAAATGTAATCCATATTTCCGATACTTCATTTTTTTCAAAAAAATATTCAAGGAGATTAATTCGGCTGCGGATAAAAGCTACATTTTTTAGTTTTTGTTCCTCAGTATTTTTCAAGCCACGCCATATTCTTGCACCCTTAATATCTATCCCAATAAAGTTTGAATTAGGGAACATTTGTGCTTGGCCTACAGTGTATTCACCTTTGCCACAACCTAGTTCAAGTACTATTTTATTCTCATTATTAAAAAATTCTTTATTCCAATTGCCTTTGTACTTAAAACCTTCAATAATTTCTTCATAACTTAATTGAAACATATTGTCGAATGTAGCGTTTTCGGCAAAGTGTTGAAGCTTATTCTTTTTGCTCACCTCTGGAAATTATTGTTTATTTAACAAGTAACCAGGCCTTTGGGTTGGCCTCATTACGAATTGCCACCAATTTATGTTCAGCAGTAGCACGGTTTTCAAAAGTTGAAAAAGCAACCCTATACATCCCGTATTTGTTTGTATCAGCAATTAATGCATCAAAGCCCTGATTTTTAAGTTTACTTACTAACCGCACTGCATTTGATTCTTTTGAAAACGAGCCTGCAATAATAAAGAATTTCTCAGAGGAAGAACTTATTAAAGAAATTGGTTTAGAAATTTTGATGTTTTCGGTTTTAACAACCGGGATATTGATATCTTCAATAACCTTAGTTGGCATTTCTTCTGCTAGATATTCATTTTCAGTTACAACAACCGGGTTCTCATTTTCATCATTAGCAGGAACTTCAGATAATTGATCTGTAGCTTTTTCTTGTACAACAGCACTTTCTTTATCATCATTTGCTACTACCTCTGTTTTTTCTTCTTCAAGAAAAAAGGGGAAAAATGATGTTGTACTACGGCTTAACCTGGCAACGGAAGTTGAATTAATATTCGTTGATAAATAATCGTTTACACTAGAATAAAAGAAAGGAACTTGCGAGGAATACTGGCTAATATAATATAACATCGAATCCCTACGCATATATATATAGCCACTTCCCATAATAAAAGCAACTACTAATAAAAAGATAATATTGTTTGAAAAAGTAGACTTCCTCCGGTTAGCTTGCATTTTTTTTCCGGGGGGTTGTTTAATTTCTTTTGTGTCTTTATTTTTTTTTCTATCAACAGGTTTTTTTCTTGTTTTATTTTTATTGATAGCCGATTTTACAATATTCTTAACCTTTTCCTCATCGGAAACTCTTCTTATTGCAGGAGAAACCAAACTGCTTAGTCCAAAAGAATTAGGATTATAATTAACCTTAGCATCTTGTTGAAAGACTACGTTCTTATCCACATCAAAATATATGGATCCAATATTTTTAAAATTTATTTTTTTACCTGAATTTAATGCAGTGTGACATTGAAAGACAAATTGATCAACTCTTTGTTTTGCTGTTTTGTATCCAATTTGTTCCTGCTGAGCAACATAATTTACAAGAAGTCCATCATTTGTGCGAAGATGAACATTAAAATGAATTTCACGAAAAGAAGGTGAGAAATTATAATTTACCTCATTAATTAATACTGGTTTATCATTAGTAAGAAATCCGCCTAAGCCGGGTATGACTACGCATTCGTAATCATACAATAAATCGCCAACGTACCTTGCTATTTTCATCTTTGATAACCTTTATTCCGAACCTGCTAAAGTAAACAATCTGTACGTGAATTTCAAGAAATAGTTTCAAGTTTTAGCAGGTCGTTATAAGTGTCAATGGCAACACTTTCATAATCAGTAATATCAACAGAAATAGGAATAGCATTTTCGAGCCAACGTAGTTGTTCAAGTTTTTCAGCTTGCTCAAGTTTACCAGCAGGCATATTGACAATTTCTTTAAGAATATTTGATCTATAACCATAAATACCAATATGCTTAAAAAAAGTAAAGTTGCTTAACCAGTCTTCTTTATTTATTCCACGAAGCATTGGTATTGCATGTCTGCTGAAGTATAATGCCCTATTATCATTTTCTAAAACTAGTTTAACTACATTTGTATCAAACAGTTCATCCTTTGAAATTATTTTCTTTGCAAGAGTACCTATTTGAACACTATTGTTTTCAAAAAGATTAATTATGCTGTTAATTTGTTCAGGATTAATATATGGTTCATCACCTTGAATATTAACAACAACATCAAAATCTTCACCTTTTTCTGAAAGAATTGTAATTATCTCATTGCAACGTGAAGTTCCATTTGGATGGTTAATGTCCGTCATGATTACTTCCCCGTTAAAACTTCTAACATGGTTATAAATTCGTTCGTCATCAGTAGCAACAACAATTTTTGAAATTTTTTGTGATTTTGCCACTTGTTCATACACCCTTTGTATCATACTTTTCCCCTTAATAATGGTCAAGGGCTTTCCTGGAAAACGAGTGGATGCATATCTGGAAGGAATTATACCAATGCTTTTCATGTGTTGGTTTTATTGCTATTACTAGAAGTCTGTAATTGGTTGATGTGATATAAACCACCAGACTTCAAAAATCATTCCCGACTCTTGATTTTTCTATCTTGTACTCAATTAAAATAGTCCGTTAACCTCGGCATTTACTTTTTCTATAACAATACTTAAATCTTCAGGTTTATTGAAGTCGATATCATCAACATTAACTATTAAAAGATTGCCTAACTTGTAACCTTGAATCCATGATTCATATCTTTCGTTAAGTAATTTTAAATAATCGAGGCGTATTGATTCTTCATAATCACGACCTCGTTTTTGAATTTGCTCAACCATTGTTGACACTGATGCTCTTAAATAAATCAATAAATCGGGAGGTTGGATAAATGAATTCATAAGTTCAAATAGTGAGCTGTAATTATCAAAATCTCTGGTCGACATTAAATTCATTTCATGTAAATTAGGAGCAAAAATATAAGCATCTTCATATATCGTTCTATCCTGAATAATATTTTTACCGCTTTGACGAATTTCAACAACTTGTCTGAATCTTGAATTTAAAAAATACACCTGTAAATTGAATGACCATCTCTGCATATCATCATAAAAACTATGGAGATAAGGGTTGTTTTCAACATCCTCATAATGTGGTTTCCAACCAAAGTGTTTGGCCATTAGTTTTGTAAGGGTTGTTTTACCTGATCCGATATTTCCAGCTATAGCTACATGCATTTGTGTTATTTTTTTTACGAAAGTATATAAAATATTACAGTTTAAGAATTTCTTCAACATATTCTCTACTGCCCGATAAACGTGGAATCTTATTTTGCCCGCCTAATTTATTGCGTTTTTTCATCCACTTATAAAAGGTATTCTTTTTCAAATTTACAATTATAGGCTGTTTAAGAAGTAAACTATGGTATCGTTTAGCCTCATAGTCAGAATTAACTGATTTTAAAGCATTGTCGAATGCCTCGTTAAAAAAATCAGGGTCTGATGGTTTCTTTTCAAATTCAATTAACCATTGATGAGCAACTTCATTATTATTGAACAAAGGAGCAGCAGTATATTCATTAATAATAGCCCCTGTTTTTGAACATGCAATTGAAAAAGCTTTTTCAGCATTATCAATTATAAGCTCTTCTCCAACCGCATTTAAAAAGTTCTTTACTCTACCTGTAATTCTAATTCTAAATGGGGTTTTCCCGGTAAAAATAACGGTATCACCAATCATATATCGCCAAAGTCCTGCGTTAGTGCTAATTATTATTGCATAGTTTATTCCAATTATTACATCAGCTAACTGCACAATTTTAGGGTTTTCGTTATCAATACTACTAACAGGAATAAATTCGTAGTAAATTCCATAATCAAGCATTAAAAGCAGATCTGTATTATTTTTTTGATCCTGAATGGCAAAAAACCCTTCCGAAGCATTATAAGTATCTGAATATGCCATCTTTTCAGATGGTATAATATTATTGTACTGTTCACGATATGGTTCAAAGTTAACTCCACCATGGAAAAACACTTCCAGATTTGGCCAAATTTCATGCAAATTATGCTTCCCCGATTTTTTAAGTATTTTACGAAGAAGCACAAGCATCCATGATGGTACTCCTGAAATGCTTCTAACATCATGGTTCATAGTTGATTCAGCCATTAGCTCAAGTTTATTCTCCCATTCATCCATTAAAGCAATAGTTAATGATGGAGTACGCTTAAACTGAGCCCAGAAAGGCAAATTATGCATTAATATAGCCGATAAATCACCTTCAATGTATGTTGTGTGGCTTACTTCAAATATGTTTCTGCTTCCTCCCATAACCAGGCTCTTACCTTCAAACAGTTCCGATTCAGGATACAAACTAAAATACAAGGCTAGCATATCTTTACCACCTTTATAATGGCATTCTTCCAGAGCTGCCGGACTCAACGGTATAAATTTACTTTTTCCGGCAGTAGTTCCTGATGACTTTGCAAACCATGTTATTTCTTCCGGCCAAAGTATGTTTTGTTCACCTTTACGTAATCTGTCAATTGATGGTTTTAGGTCTTCGTATGAGCTAATAGGTAGTCTATTTTGAAAAGTAGTTTTTGAATTGATACTTCTATAATCATACTTTTTCCCCCATTCAGTATCGCGTGCAGTAGTAATAAGTTTTTTGAATACTTCATTTTGAACTTCAACAGGATATTTGCTGAAAAGTTCAATCTGATGAATTCGTTTTTTAATCCACCAATTAAGTACTGAGTTTACAAAAGCCATAGCTATTACTTATTGGGAGTCAAAAATAAAGAATTTTGTAACTGACTTCTATATATTTTTTGTAAAATTTAGAGTGATGCTATAAGGACGAATAATTCAAGAAAGAACTATTTATTGTTTATCAGCTGATATTTAGCTTCAAGGATGAATAACGTGTAGTTATTTAATGCTAATTATTTAATTTGGGAATTCACAAAACAAATCTCCTTCAGATATTCTTGAATCTATCATTTCTTATTCTTCCTATCTTTGCATAATTAATCTAAAAAAATACTGTGACGAAAAAATACAATATAATTATAATAGGTAGTGGACTGGGTGGTTTACAAAGTGGCGTAATACTAAGTAGAAAAGGTTATAAAGTATTAGTTCTAGAACAAAATTATCAGGTTGGCGGATCATTGCAGACCTTTAAGCGAAGAGGATGCACATTTAGTACAGGCATGCATTATATTGGTAGTTTAGATGAAGGTCAGACGCTTAACAAAATATTCAAATATTTTAATCTGTTTGACGGAATAGAATATAAAAGACTTGATGAAAAAGGATTCGACATTTTTAATATTGGTGGAACTGAATACCGTTTTCCAATGGGACTGGATAATTTCAGAAAGCAGATGTATGAATATTTCCCCGAGGAAGAAGATGCTATTGATAAATATGTAACAGAAATTCAGAACACCATTGATACTCAGGATATTTACCTGTTAAAAGATACAGAAAATAAGTCAGGCGATGTTACTAAATACCTGACGATGAATACATGGGATTTTATTTGTTCATTAACAAAAAATACTAGACTACAACAAGTTTTGAGCGCACTAAATTTTGTATATGGAGGGGTTAAAGAAAAATCTCCATTCTATCTTCATGCACTTGTAAATTACCATTTCATTACAAGTTCATATCGTATTGTTAGCAGTTCAGGCATGATAGCAAAAAAGCTAAAGGATGAAATAATTGAAAACGGTGGAGATGTACTAACTAAAAAAGAGGTTACAAATCTTGTAATAGAAAATAATAAAGTTACTACAGTTGAAACCAAAGATAACATGAGATATAAGGCTGACAATATTATTTCCGATGTGCATCCTGCAACAACAATGGATATAATTAGTGAAGGAAGTATAAAAAAATCATTTAGGAATAGGATGAAAAATAAGGAAAATACTATGTCGGCTTTTGCTGTACACCTAAACATTAAGAAAAACACTTTTAAGTATATTAATGCAAATTATAATTACTATAAACGTGATGATGTATGGTATGCTTCTTATTATGATGAAAAAACATGGCCCGAACATTACTTTATGCATTGTTCAACTCCAGAGAATGGGAGTGAATATTCCAACTGTATTGGATTACTCACGCATATGAAATTTGAAGAAGTTGCTCAATGGAAAGATCTTCCAATAAATAAGCGGGGAGCTGACTATAAGGAATTCAAAAACAAAAAAGCCGAACAGCTAATTGCCCTTGTTACTAAGAACTTTCCGGAGCTGGAAAATAATATTATTGATTTTAATGTATCAACTCCGCTAACCTATAAGGATTATCTGGGAACGCCTAAGGGTTCGATGTATGGAACTTTAAGGGACAGTAACAACCCGGTGGGATCGTATATTTCGCCTCGTTCTAAAATTAGCAATCTGTTTTTTACGGGACAAAATTTAAATTTGCATGGAATGTTAGGGGTAAGCCTCAGCTCAATACTTACTTGTGGCGAATTTGTTGGTGTTAACAATCTATTAAAAGAAATAAATGCACAAAACTAATACCATACGAAAAGGAAGAGGCCTGCGAAGATTGCGCAACACAATAATAATCATAGCGTTATTCATTGCTACACTAATTATTATTTACAATACAAAAACAAAAATTTCTGCTCCTGAAGTTGATGACATATCAATATTAGAAGTAGAACGTGAAAACCCCTCAGCTGATTTTTACAAAATTGGAAACAGCTGGCTCCGTAAGAACAGTTATGGACTTTGGGAAATGTATCTTGAAGGTAGTCCGTTTGAGATTGGTGTAATAAATGGCAAACTAACCAAGGAACTAATTAAAATTCAGGAAGATGCTTTTGTAGAGCAAATTAACACACTGATTCCTTCAAAATTCTACCTTAAATTTCTGAAGTATTTTACCGGGTGGTTTAATCGCGATATTGAAGAATATATACCTGAAGAATATTTACAGGAAATATATGGTGTGTCATTTGGTGCTTCGGGTGGTTATGAATATATAGGAAATAACTATGAAAGGATGTTGAACTATCATGGGGCACACGATATTGGACATGCTCTTCAGAGTCTGGCACTTGTGGGATGTACATCTTTTGCCGCAAATATGCATACTGATGATAGCACAATGATAATTGGCAGAAATTTTGATTTTTACATTAACGAATCTTTTGCCAAAAATAAAATTGTAGCATTTGTAGCTCCCGAAAAGGGACATAAGTTTATGTATGTAACATGGGCAAGTATGATAGGTGTTGTATCGGGCATGAACGAACAAGGATTAACTGTATCAATTAATGCTGCGAAATCTGATATCCCTACAAAAGCAACAATGCCAATTTCTTTGTTAGCTCGTGAAATATTACAATATGCCGGAAATATTGAAGAAGCTATAAGCATTGCGGAAAAGCGCCAGATATTTGTTTCAGAATCGATATTTGTTGGTTCCGCCAAAGATCATAACACAGTTATAATTGAAAAATCACCTTCAAAACTTGGAGTTTATAGTACTGAAAATAAGAATATTGTTTGCTCAAATCATTTTCAAAGCGATGTTTTTAGTAGTGATTCAAACAATATAAAATATATACAAGAATCTGCTTCGGAATATCGTGAATTGCGTTGTCAACAGTTAATTAACAATAAACAAAATATAGATTATATTGGTGTTGCAAATATTCTTAGAGATTACAACGGCATTGATGATGTTGACATTGGTATTGGAAATGAAAAAACCATGGCTCAAATGATCTCTCATCATAGTATTATCTTTCTTCCTGAAAAATTACAAACATGGATTTCTACTGCCCCATACCAGCTAGGTGAATACCTTTCGTATAATTTGTATCAAGTATTAAATACATCTAATATAAATCAAAATACAGTGCTTTACGATTCTTCATTTAACATAGAACCATCATACTTTTTATACTCTAGTGAATTTAATAATTTTAAGAAATACAAAAAGCTGCGTAAAGCAATTCAAACACATATAAAAGAAAAAACTCGTATTGAAAACGAAAGTGAATTTATTGAAGATTTAATTGGTAGAAACGTTGAATATTATCAGGCATATGTACTAGCAGCTAATTATTTCTATACAATTAACGAAAAACAAAAAGCCTTAACCTACTATAAGAAATCGTTGGACAAAGAGTTTGAGAATACTACAACAAAAACTATGGTTAAGGAAAGAATTGTAGAGATTGAAAAAGGTATTTGAAATGCAAATAACTATTGTACTTACCTTTCTTTGTGTAACTTTGTGCTCCCGATGCTATCGGGAGTGTGATATTTCGTGTTAAACTTCTCCAGAAACAGATTACACAAATTTAAATATTGAAACTCAAAAAATGTCAATACCCAAAATAGAACTTAAGTCATTAGCTGAAATAAAAAAATTCCAGGAAGGTAAGCTAAGGAACACACTTTCTTATCTTAAGAATAATTCAAAATTCTATCAAAAATTATTCAAGGCTAATAACATTGTTGTTGATAACATAATAACCCTGGAAGATCTTACAAAAATTCCTGTAACAACTAAAAATGATCTTCAAAAGCATACCGATGATTTCTTGTGTGTTGATAGAAAGAAAATAATTGACTATGTTACAACTTCAGGCACAATGGGTGAGCCGGTTACATTTGCAATGACTAACAATGACCTTGATCGGCTTGCGTACAACGAATATATTTCATTTTCATGTGCCGATACAACCGAAGATGATATATTTCAATTATTGGTTACTATCGACAAGCGGTTTATGGCCGGTATGGCCTACTTTTTAGGATTGCGAAAACTTGGTGCTGGAATTATCCGTACCGGCCCTGGTTTGCAAAAGCTACAGTTTGAATCGATTAGCAAATTCAATCCCACAGGCTTTGTTACTGTTCCATCATTTATACCCAGACTTATAAGCTTTGCCAACGAAAATGGGATTGATTATAAAAATTCATCTATAAAAAAAGCAGTGTGTATCGGTGAGCCGATTCGTAATCCGGATTTTTCACTTAACACTCTTGGTAAGAAAATAACTGATAATTGGGATATTAAATTGTATTCTACATATGCTTCCACAGAGATGGGTACGGCATTCACAGAATGTGCAGCAGGACAAGGTGGACATCATCATCCGGAAATGATAATTGTTGAATTTCTTGATGAAAATAATAACACTGTTAAAGAAGGAGAGCCGGGTGAAGTAACTATAACAACACTTGGAGTAGAAGCAATGCCATTGCTTAGATTTAAAACAGGTGATATATGCCATCATCATACAGAGCCATGCTCCTGTGGCAGAAACACAATGAGGTTGGGTCCTGTAATAGGACGCAAGCAACAAATGATAAAACTGAAAGGGACTACTTTATATCCACCTTCAATTTACGATGTCCTCAACGACATTAATTGTGTTGAAAATTATATTGTTGAAGTTTCAACTAATGAACTTGGCACAGACAAGCTATTGATTAAAGTAGGTTGTAATAACGTGCTTTCAAATACCGAGAAGAAAATAAAAGATAATTTCAGAGCTAAATTAAGGGTCGCTCCTGATATATTATTTTTTAAACCTAAAGAAATTTCAGATATGCAATTACAAGAAGGTAGCCGGAAACCCATAATATTTAACGACTATAGATAAGAAATGAAGAAAGCATTCTGGTTAGTTTTTATATCGTTAATATTGTTCACAAGCAATAATTATTCACAATCAAACAAAGCATATTGTGCACAGGAAATAACATGGTTTGGACTGGATTATTCTGTTACATTTTTCACCGATGAAAGTGCTTTTCCTGATCCTTATAAATTAAGAGATAAATTGTTCTACGAGTGGAATAACCTGGTTTTTAAAGAAAATAAAAAATTTGATATTGCAACGTCATTCAATAAAAGCCATGTGGCTTATAGCACTAGTTTTATTAATAACCGTAATAAGAATGTTGATATTTTTAAAAACATTGGTAACTACATATTTCACCGTAGGCATTTTAACAGCGACTCAATACAGAAAATAGTAGATACCTACAAGATACGAGAGAATAATGTTGGTGTTGGACTAGTGATAATTGTTGAAAGCCTAAACAAGCCAGAACGTGAAGCAACATACTGGATTACATTCTTCGACATAAAAACTAAAAAAGTATTGCTAACTGAACAAATTATAGGTATCCCTTCTGGTGCCGGAATACGTAACTACTGGGCAAATTCATTTTATAATGCCCTAATAAAAGCTGAGCGTGAAATGGGATTTATTTTTTGACTATGAAAATTAAGAAAATACTTTTATTAATTTCATTAATTATGGTTGTAGCCTTTGTTTACGGGCAAAATACTGCAACCCTTACAATTAGCATTTCAAATATTGAGTTAAACGGGAGTAAAATATTTGTTGGGTTATATGATAACAAGAACGATTTTAAGTTAAAATCAGGTGCTGTTGATTCAGTAATACTAATTCCTGATTCTGAAAACATTGAAGTATCATTGAAGAATATTCCTTCTGGTAGATATGCAGTTGCTATTTTCCAGGATATTAATAGCAATAACAAATTAGATATGCGGGAGTTTAAGATTCCTATAGAACCAATTGGCATATCAAATTATTCTGTTAATAATTCATTCTTGCTGCCTATATTTAATAAAGCACAATTTAGTGTAGAAAGAGATACTTTGGTGTTTATTTCGTTAATATCTAGAAAATAGCATATATTCCATTAATAAATACAATTAAACTAGATTTTTATGTTAAATTTAATTTTTATTTAACTATAAATAACTAAATTTGCGTGATATAATTATTTATTTATCTAATTAAATATAACAATATGAAAAAACTTACTCTTTTTTTAGGATTGTTGTTCGCAACAACCTTTGGCTTTGCCCAAACACCTTTAACTGAAGCTGTTGATTTTACTGCTACAGACATCAATGGTGTTGAGCGAAACTTATTTTCTATTTTGGATGGAGGACAATACGTTTGTATTGATTTCTTCTTTACTAATTGATCATCATGCACAGGCACCGTACCATATTTAGTCGAGGCCTACGATCTTTTTGGCTGTAACACAGCAGACCTTTTTGTTATCAGCGTTTCATCATCCGATAATAACGCGACATGTATTTCATACAATGCAAATCTAGGCATTGAGTTTCCAACCATAAGCGCAGTAGAAGGCGGTGGTCAAGGCATCACTAATACTTATGGGATTAACGCTTCCCCTACCTACATATTAATTGCTCCTAACCATGATATTGTTATTCAGGATATTTGGCCTGTTCCAAATGCACAAACATTCATTAATGCTTTTGAAGGTCAAGGTATACAACAGGCATCATGTGGTGGTGTAACTGCAAATTTCACATCAGATATTACATCAGCATGTGGAGAAGGTACAGTTGACTTTTCTGATATGTCAGTTGGAGATATTACAAGCTGGCTATGGACTTTTGAAGGGGGTGACCCCGGGACTTCTACTGAAGAAAACCCGTCAGTTTTTTATAATTCTGTAGGAAGTTGGGATGTAACATTAAATGTTAATGGAGAAGAAGGAGATACTTTTACAGTAGAAAATTATATTGATATTTTTGAAATTCCTGATGTAACGCAGGAGCCCTTTGATGTTGCTTGCGTTTTTTGGGTACCGTTTGAACTTACCGGAGGTATGCCCGAAGGTGGAGAATATAGCGGAGATGGAGTAACAGATGGAATGTTTAATCCTTCTACCGCAGGCTTAGGAGATCACACTATTACTTACACTTATATTTCTGATGATGGATGTGAAAATTTTGCTGAAGAAAATTTATACGTAGACGCATGCACAGGTATTGATGAAACAAATGAAGCTGCAGTACAGATTTACCCTAATCCTACAGTTGATGTTGTAAATATACTATCCAAATCTACTATGGTTTCGATTAGTATTCACAATTTTAAAGGGCAACTAATGGAAAGGACAAAATTGAATAAGAATAGTTATAAAATTAACACCTCTTCATACCCATCAGGAGTATATTCAATTAAAATTGAAACAGAAGATAATATTAATAATAAACAGCTGATAATAAAGTAAACCAGCGTTGTTTTAAATGACGCTAGCTTAGAATTAATTTATTAGCATAATTATAAACATTGTATATGAAAAAATTAACTCTTTTTTTAGGATTGTTGTTAGCTACAACGTTCGGTTTTTCTCAAACATCATTAACTAGAGCTGTTGATTTTACAGTTACAGATACGCATGGTAATGAGATAAATTTATTTTCGATATTGGATGGAGGCCAATACGTTTGTATTGACTTCTTTTTTACTACATGACCATCATGCATAAGCACCGCCCCTTATATAGTCGGAGCTTACGAAGCATTTGGTTGCAACACTGCTGATCTTTTTGTTATGTCAGTTGATTGGAATAATACAGATGCACAGTGTATTGCATTTGATAATACATACGGAATTGAATTTCCAACCGTTAGTGGTTTACAAGGAGGAGGAAATGCCATTTTTAATACATATGGTGTTCAATTTGCTCCTACTTACATACTAATTGCTCCTGATCACGACATTGTTATTCAGTCAATTTGGCCTTATAGTACACAAACATTTGTAACTGCATTTGAGGCTCAAGGTGTAGTACAGGCATCATGTGGTGGTGTAACTGCAGATTTTACTTCAGATATTACATCAGCATGTGGAGAAGGTACAGTTAGCTTTTCTGATATGTCGGAAGGAGACATTACAAGCTGGCTATGGACTTTTGAAGGTGGTGACCCTGCAACTTCTACAGAAGAAAATCCAACAGTTTTGTATAATTCCGTAGGAAGTTGGGATGTAACATTAAATGTTAATGGAGTTGATGGAGATATATTTACAATAGAAGATTATATCGATATTTTTGAAATTCCTGAAGTTACACAAGAACCTTTTGATGTTGCCTGCGTTTTTTGGGTACCGTTTGAACTTACCGGAGGAATGCCTGATGGCGGAGAATATAGCGGATACGGAGTAACTGATGGCATGTTTGATGCTTCTGTTGCAGGCTTGGGTGATCATACAATTACTTACACCTATATTTCTGATGATGGTTGTGAAAATTTTGCTGAAGAAAATTTATTCGTTGATGCCTGTACAGGAATTGATGAAATAAATGAAGCTGCAGTGCAGATTTACCCTAATCCTACAGTTGATGTTGTAAATATACTATCTAAATCTACAATGGTTTCGATCAGTATTCACAATTTTAAAGGACAACTAATGGAAAGGATGAAGTTAGATAAGAATAGTTATCAAATTAACACTTCCTCATATCCATCAGGAGTTTATTCTATCAAAATTGAAACCAAAGACTCTATCATTAGTAAACGTCTGATAATAAAGTAAATAAACTTTATATTAAATTAAACCCCCTTAATGAATAATTCGTTAAGGGGGTTTGTTTTTTATGATTGTCAATCCTTACAAAGCAACTAAAATATTGATAATCAACATCAAACGAAATATCAGTTACAAACAGAAATAGCTTAGAAAAGAAAATTTAATCCTATATAAATACCTGAGTTACCATCCTGTTCATTAAGAGCTTTACCGTAATCAATTGCAAGAATAAAATTCTGATTCATGGCAATATGAAGTCCGCCACCTACACTGTTATGGAATGTTTCAGAACCAAAATCAAAATAATTTGCTTCAGTATGAGGTGAATAATCTGTTGTTGAACTAAGCTTATCTTCAACTTCATAATTCTTAATAACCCTTCCTGTATCAAAGAAGGTACTCAATGCGAAATAAAAATTCTGGTTAAACCATACAGTACTGAAAACTTTCCATCTAAACTCAAAATTTCCGTATACTATTCCATCACCAACAATTCGGTTGCGTAATATTCCTCTAAGAGTTTTTGCGCCACCCAAGCCTTCGCTATACGCTCCATTCATTTTCGACATATACATAATTGGTTCCACATAATATGGTACTTTACCAAAAATTGTAGATTGAAGACCAAGCCGATAAACAAATGATAGTTTATCTTTTACTAATGTGAAATACTGCCGGTGAGTAACAACTAGTTTCGTAAAACCACTTTCCATATTTGATAATGGTTTTGGTGCCCCAATCAAGATTATTTCAGACCATATTCCACGCATTGGGTTTGGCTCATTATCACGTGTATCGTAAACTGCACCAAGCTTAAAATTGGTTAATAAACCACCAGATTTTTGATCTTCGGAAATAATACCCCAATCAACATATTTGTCATAAAGCCCAGGTGTATCAGGCAGCATATCTTCTGCTGATTTATTTTTATTCAAATGATCAATATCTACAGATGTTGTATAAATGCTGAAAAGATTAAATCCTGCCAACCATTTAAAATTACCAGCTATCTTACCCTGAAAATCCAGTTTAACTCTAAAGAATTCTCTTTTCTGACGATAAAAGACACGTGAGATATAATCAGCATTAGAGGTTTCTTCCCAATCGTGATTGTAAACAGCATCGTAACCATTAAATCCATAAAAACTATATGCCTGATCGGGTATATAGCTAACATCAGCACTTACTCTTACACCCTTAATAAGCGCTTCCGAATCATAATAAAATCTGAATAAACCACTACCTTTTGTATACCAAGATGCTTCCATATAAAGCGAATGATCGTATTTAGGGTATTTGGAACCATCACCATAATCATATAAATTAACTAACGCACCGTATTGAAACCCAAGATCAGAGTTATACGAAATAACAGGAAGTGCCCCCAGATTCCATCCCGTTTTTATTTTTTCTGTTTTTGCTTCTTTCTCTTTCTTCTGTGCTTCGGCAACAGGAATAATAATAATTAATCCAAGAATTATTAAAATGATTTTTTTAAAATTGTTCATATTAAGATTTTTATGGTTTAAATTTATTAGCTAAGCTTTAAAATAGTTTCAGGTAAAACATATATAGTTTAATACTATTCTTTAAGGAAAGACCCTCTGCTTAATAATCTACTATCTTTAGTTATTCTGAATGTATAAATCCCGGAAGGGAAATCAACTACTGACATTTTTGTAGATTTTTCACTAAAATACTTAATGCCTACTAAACTACCAACCGCATTATAAACACTAATTAATCTGTCCTTCTCAAAGTTATAAGTTTCAAAAGTGACAAATTCACTCGATGGATTTGGGTATATTTTAACGCTAACTAGCTCATCACCAAGATTTATGATGCCAGTATTAGTTTCTATTGCCAAACTATCAACAAGCAATACCGATCCTGCCTGAAACTCCACCCCTGATGACACAATTATAACATTAAAGGTATCAGGAACATGATTATTTAGGTTAACCATATTAACAGTAAAAGAAGTCCAGGAAACTGCATCCTTTAGGTAACCGAACCCATATCCAATGGTGTCCATAATGCCATCATCATTGCGTTTAAAATTATATATGAGAACAGATGCCGAATCGCCATTAGCTCCACTATATTGATACATCCCTGTTAATTTTGATACATTCTCATGCAAAGCAAGACCTCCATCAATTGTGTATTGCTGAGAACTTGGATCAATGTTTATTTGTGCTAATGTTATAACTCCGGGTATAACAATACTACCAAAGAAACTTTTTGTTTCAAGCATAGCTGAATAATCACCCGAGAATGCAATATCTGATTTGAGTACGGTATAACTTCCTAAAAGCAGTAATGCCGGGTTTGGGGTATTCCAGAATTCTGGTTCTTCATAAAAACCATTATCAATCCATGATTGAAACTCAGCATTTGGAAGAGTTTGAGAAAAATTAACTAAACTTAATGCCACCAAAATAGTAGTTATAATAAGGTTTTTCATTTTTTTAACTTTTTATAAGGCATGAAAATAACATTATATTTTTTGATGCTAATTTAAACTTTATATTCGTTTGCTGAAATCAAAAGCACTTTAATTGATAATGCCAAAATACAAATATCTGAATTACAGTTTTTTACTGATTTTAATGTTTTTCATATACGAAGTGAAATCGGTATATGCACAACAGATAACAGATAGTTTGTATGTACTTGATGCAGTAATTTTAACCAACGACAGCTTACTTCCTATTGAGAATGCTCATGTTATTAGCAAATTTAACAGGTGGGGTACAATCAGTAATAAACAAGGCAGGTTTAAACTTTATATGAAGGATTCCGACTCTATTCTAATAACATCAATCGGGTTTAGCCCCTTAATTTTACAAATAGACACTTCAATATTAATAAAAGATAGTATTTTAAGAATTCAATTACCAAAGGACACAATAACAATTAACGAGGTAGTTATAAGGGCATATTGGGATTATACTACAATGAAACAAATTGTAATTAATATGCAACCCATCGACCTTAGCCAGTTTTATCCTGATTGGACAGGTACCGAATTACTATATATGGAACCTCATCCCATGTCGTTTAAGGGACCAATACAAGCTCTGTATGATGCATTTAATCATAGTGCTATTTTACAAAGGAGATTAATAAAGAACCGAAAAGAGTATAATCAACTTATGTATCAAATGGGCAGATATTTAGACACAATACCTGCTAAACCTGAGCATATGCAAGAGTAGCGATACTAACTTTTGTCTGTGGAATTTCGAGTAATGCTTGAGCACATGATTCAAGAGTAGCCCCGGTTGTTAACACATCATCAACCAGTAATATATGCTTATCTGTTAATTTTTCTGAATCAATAATTCCAAATTTACCCTTTACATTCTCCCAACGCGAATATCTGGCTTTTCTAGTTTGCGTTTCAGTATGCTCATTTCTTAGCAATACATCATTAACTACTTGTACATTCATTGCATTACCTATTCCTTCGGCTATAATATCACTCTGATTAAAACCACGTTTATGAAGCTTTTTACTATGTAAAGGGACTGGGACTATTAGTTCGATAGTATTAAAAAACTTAGATTTCTTTAAATCGCTACCTAATAAATATCCCAAATATTTTCCGGTTTCGGTATTGCCTTTGTATTTAAACTGATGGATTAATTTTTGAACACTTCCCCCCTTATTAAAAAACAGAAATGATGTTGCAGCATGAATAATAGCCCTTCCCCAAAAAATTTGGGATATTGGATTATCTTCATGTTTTTCAAAATTTGTTTTTGGAAGTTTGAATAAACACGAAAGGCAGAGAATTTTCTCCTGACTCACAAGAGGCTTACCACATACCTGACAAAGGTTTGGAAAGAATAAATTGAGGAAGTCAGTTATCCACATTTGAATAATGATGTACGATGTGTTGAGTTAAATTATCGTACTAAGATACAGAAAAAAATTGAAATCAGTTGGTAAGTTGTCGGGTTATTGATTCGATAACAATTACAACCACGATAATCTATTCTAACACTCCTAACTCCTCAACTTGAAGCACTTCTTTAGTTTCTTCATTATAAACAAATGCAACAACATGGCAATCGGTAGGAATCCAATCAACAATAAATTCCTGCGTATATGTATTTTCATAAGTTGTTGTCATATCCACTTCCCCCGAGGCGCTGAGGTTTTCACCCCATGTACCGTTAATAGTACCGCGAAGCACGTGATTATGGACATAGGTGGAGTCAATTGGAGTAGGCCCAACCTCCGGGTCATTATTCTTTTGAGCAGCAATAATATTATCCTGAGTTATACAAACAATAAGCTTGTAAGTTCCCGTAACAGCTTCCTGAAACTCCGTTTTTATTGTTGTTGAAAGAGTATTATTTTCAATATCAAAATCATTGCTTATTGTAAGTAATGCTTTTGCTGATTCACTAAGTTGAGCATCTGCAACTTCAGCCCAACTCTGTGGATATAATACAAATCCTGTAGGCCCTTCCTTTCTATCAACTAATCCATTCGGATTGCCCATTGAGCTATTGCCAAAAAAGGTATCCCAGGCATCACCAGCATCAGTTGTGAAGTCAGCAGCAAATATTGGTTTATTCTCAAAGTTAGGTTGCGCAAAGAAACCAGCATGAACTCCAATAATTACAATCCTATCACAGAAATTTTCTTTAAGATCATGTGCAAGCACAGCAGCACCAGGGCAATTTACACACCCATGTCCGGTATAATCCTCAATCAGCACTTTCTTATTCCCACTACAATAATCACGAGCTTCAATGTAGGGAGCTGATACCTTGTCACATGAATTTAATACAAATGCTATTAGTATTAATACGATGGTTATATATTTGATTTTCATATTCTTCAAAATTAAAAACTACTTGATATAGTTACATAAAAGCCGCTTGATGCAGGTACTTGTCGGCAAACACCTCCAACACAAACAACACCTTCACGCTGACGACCATAGGTTAGTGCAAAACGCGTAGTTTTAAGCGTGTATCCAAATGATCCTGTATAATAATGTATTCTTTCGTTGGAATGCTTATTACCATAGTTAAATTGATCGGCCACCGTAAAAAACCAATGAGGAGAAATAGTGTACTCAGCTAAAGCAGCAGCCCAATCACCTTTATCTTCTGTTGTCCATAAACCCTGCAATTCCCACCTAATTGATTTTTTAGATGTAATTTTCCATGTCAGATCTACAATAGCAATATTTGCTTTAACATTTGGATCTCCTGTATGTCCAAGTATTGTAGCTATATCATAATCCTGATATATATATTTGAAAATACTTTTAAACTTTTTGCTAAACTTTTTATCAATTTCTATGGTTAGATCTCTATTAAAAACCTGATCACCAAATTTGAAGAAATCTGATTTCCAACCCATTGTTCCACTTTGCCCTATATAGGCAGTGTCGTTTGCTTTTTCACGGGCAATATCATTGATTTGTGAATAGTTTACAGTAATACCCATACCGTATTTGCCTCCTATTTTACTCTTTTTAGGCACTTTATAAACAACCTCGAGTTGGAATCCTATTTCACCATTAGGTTGAGTTGCATATGGATACATGGCAGCTAGCATATAAGTATGAGGTTCAATCATTGCAGGTAAGAAATTAATATCAAGAGCATTTGATGTAACTGCTGCATCTGATTTATAACTCATATTATCAATACGCTTGAACATTGCAAAAATACCGAGGCCTTTTGTGGAATATGACCCTGTAACAACCAATGCATCACCGTTTTTATAAATATAATTATTCACAGCAGAAGGGTCATTTATTTTATAAGCATATTCAGATGAGAAATTAAATTTTCCAATACCAAGATTAAACCTTCCGGCAAAGGAGGCTACATTTTTAGGCATTTTATAAAATGGATTCTCATCAGCCTGATACTTACTTACAGCACTTCCACCGATCGTTAATTTAATTTTAGATTCAGCCATCGAAGCAAAAACATCATTAAGATTAAATTCTGCATCAAAACCTTTAACAATTCCTCTACCGTTTTTTTCATACTTTGCCCAAAAATATCGTTGTGTACCATATACTCCTTTAAGTATCAATCCTTTTACAGGTTCGTAAACTACTCTGGCTCCGTTTATTGAATTATCGTAACCAAGTGTCCACTCCTGATATGTTCTGAGAGTAAGTCCGTTACCAAACTGTTCGTAAAAATTACCAACAGTAAAACTGAATTTATCAGTTGTATACGATGCCCATAAATAAGGAAACCCCTGCCCATCCAGGCTACGGTCGAATCCTGCAATAGGTGGTAAATATGCTTCGTATCTGAACCCTGCGCTAAAATCACCAATTGAATAAATAATATCTGCAAAGGCATTAAAACCAAAAATATTTCCATCTATATCTGATTCGGTTATCCCCAAAGCATCATCAGCCTGATAATACATTCCATCAATCTCAAAGCTTCCATGTACCTGTGATTTACTCAGAAAGCCTTGTGCAGTTACAATTGATGTAAGCGCGACTGTAAAGATCAAAATTGTAATTACTTTTTTCATTCTTAACTTTTCAATTGTTATTTTTTACCTGATATATCTTCTCCGGCAGCAACCTTTTCTACAAGCTCGAATATCTCATCTTCAAGTCCTTCATAATATGATGTATGTTGGTAAACTATATTTCCTTCTCCATCCAGAATAAAAGTATGGGGTATCATATTTACACTCATAGCTCTTTTTAAATCACCATTTGGATCTAGCAATACTTCAAATTCCCACGCTTTTCCATTTACAAATGGTAATACTTTTGCTGTGGAACGAGAGTCATCAATTGAAACAGCAATAATCTTTACTCCGGTTTCATCTTTCCAGTCTTCGTAATTTTCGTTGTAAGCATCGAGTTCTTTTTTACAAGGCTTGCACCAAAGAGCCCAAAAACTAATAATTATTGGTTTTCCATCGTTGTTTATATTTTGTATGTTAAATGTTTCACCTTCAAGAGTTTTAACATTTACTGATGGCAGTTTGGCTCCTTGCTTTGCCTCCTGAGCAGTTACAAAACCACTTATTAACATAGCTATTACAATAATTAATAATTTTTTCATAAAGTTTTAATGTTTTCAATTTCGTTACACAATCTGACAACTTCAATTTTTAATCAGTTGCATTAGCTGGCGTGCAAATATAAATTAAAAAGTATTGTTTTTAAGCTTAGATAACAATATGACCTGTGAGTGTCTTAATCTTGCAGATTATCCTAAGTCAGATTTATATATGATATTGAATTAAATTTGCTGGAAAAAATTCTTGACCAACCTTATAAGCTTTACCTTTGTTTATAATAACAATATATTTATTTTTGAATAATATTTTTTAAAGTTTGTTTTCACTTCTTATCAATTATTCAATCTGTTATGAAAAAACTCTTATTCTTCCCATCGATTTTACTTACATCTATTTTAGTAAATATACTCTTTATTAATGGCGCAACAGCCTGTACAAGAGTAATGTACCAAGGACCAAATGGCACAATTATAACAGCCCGTTCAATGGACTGGAAAGATAAGATTCCGGCCAATCTATGGATTTTCCCGAGGGGTATGCAAAGAAATGGTGAAGCTGGAATCAATTCAATAAGCTGGACATCAAAATACGGAAGTGTTATAGCTAGTGCCTGGGATTTTGCCACAACAGATGGTATGAACGAAAAGGGACTGGTTGCAAATGTACTTTGGCTTGCTGAATCAAAATATCCTGAGTTTGATTCCCTCGGAATAAAACCTGGCCTTACAATTGCAGCGTGGGCCCAATACGTACTTGATAATTTTGCAACAGTTGAAGAATCTGTAAACGAACTAAAAAAGGAAGAATTTGTAATTGTATCCAAATATATACCAGGTACTGACAAATTCACAACACTTCATTTATCCATTTCTGATGCGTCAGGCGACAATGCTATTTTTGAATATATTGAAGGTAGTTTAGTTATACATCATAACAGGTCATATCAGGTAATGACAAACTCTCCAATTTTCGAAAAACAACTGGCAATTAATACTTATTGGGATGGTATACCGGGAACAATAATGCTACCAGGGACTAATCGTGCTGCTGACCGATTTGTGAGGGCATCTTATTATATCAAAGCCATTCCACAAACTGATAATACAAGAGTAGCCATTGCAAGTGTTTTTAGTGTAATACGAAATTGTTCGGTTCCATTTGGGATATCTTCAGAACAAGAACCTAATATCTCTTCCACAAGATGGAGATCTGTTTCAGACCAAAAAAACCTGGTTTACTATTTCGAAACAGTTTTAACACCTAATATTTTTTGGGTTGATATGAAAAATATTGACTTCGGAAAGATCAGTACATCAAAAATGTTAGTAATCAATAATACTCAGGTCTATTCAGGTGATGTGGTTAATCTATTTAAAGAGGAAACTCCATTTAAGTTTGCCGGTCTCTAACAATAAAAAGTAATCAATTTTAATTTAATGGAATGCAAATTTTTTTATCCATACTAAATTAGATTTTCTAAATATGGAATTAATCGACTTTTCCATGCCGTCACAACTATAGAAAGTTTGAGACACTTAAATTTCAAGGTAAACCTCTAATAATTTAGACGTTGTTTTTGGAACAAGCTCAATCTGGCTAATAAGTGCAGGTACAATTACTGCTTCACCAACATTTATTTTAATTTCACCATCATCCCAAATTAAAATTGTACTACCTTCTACACCCATGTATATAACAAATGAGTCCAATACTTCCAAATCTTTATAGGTGGTCTTATTAAAATCCACAATATTTGTAGTGAACTTATCACATTTTATTATTTCATTTGTTTGATTTATTTCAGAATTATATGTAGTACGATATGAGTCATGTAAGTCAAAATCAATGGCATCAAGGGCTTCATCTGTGTGAAGCTCTCTTGTATTGCCTTCATCGTCAGCCCTTTCCCAATCAAAAATACGATAAGTAGTATCCGCTGTTTGTTGAATTTCAGCCAACAACATTCCCGGACCTATTGCATGTACCCTTCCGGCAGGAATAAAAAATACATCACCTTTTTTTACATCTTCATAATTCATGATTTCTTTTAACTTTCCATCATTTAGATGTTGTAGATATTTGTCTTTATCCATCTCACGATTAAAACCACTTATCAATTGTGTATTTTTATCTGCTCCAAGGGTAAACCACATTTCTGTTTTTCCTTTCCCAATATTTCTTTTGGCAGCCAGATTATCATCAGGATGAACCTGAATAGAAAGCCAATCATTGGCATCAATAAATTTTATAAGTAAGGGGAATTCATTCCCAAATTTATCAAATACCTTTTCACCAACAAGGTCGCCCATGTAGACCTCCACTAGCTCATTAAGCTCGTTATCTTTTAAAAAACCATTTTCCACCACGGATTCATTACCTTCAACTCCAGAAATAACCCAAACTTCACCACAATTTTGAAGATTACCATAATCCATACCTAATTCGGCGCTAATTTTTTGTCCTCCCCAAATTTTCTCTTTAAATAATGGCTTAAATTTTAACGGATATAATGAATTCATGACAATTAGGTTTTAATGCAAATCTACTTAATTTTGTGATCTAAATTTTAATATAAAGTGTTAAGCATGAAAAATAACAGGAGAGATTTTATAAAAACAGCAAGCATTGCAGGAGCTGGAATAGCACTGGCTCCAAACATTGCTTTCGGTGGTAACCCTTCAGAAACAAAAGTCAGGCTTGGCTTTATAGGACTTGGTTTACGAGGCATAAACCATTTATATAATGCTATTAACAGAAATGATGTTGAAGTTATTGCAATTTGTGATATCGATGCTGATCGAATAAAAATTGCTCAAGATTATTTGCAAGAAGCCAATTATCCAAAGGCTAAAGTTTTTGATAAAGGTGATTACGATTATCGTAACCTGTTAGAAGAGAAAAATATTGACGCAGTAATTATTTCAACACCATGGCTGTGGCATACCCCTATGACTGTTGATGCCATGAAAGCCGGGAAATATGCCGGCACTGAAGTGAGTGCAGCAACATCACTTGAAGAATGTTGGGATCTTGTTAATACACACGAAGAAACCGGAATTCATATGATGATGCTTGAAAATGTTAATTATCGTCGTGATGTGATGGCAGTATTAAATATGGTACGACAAAATGTTTTTGGTGAACTTATTCATTATCGATGTGGTTATCAGCATGATTTGAGGTTTGTAAAATTTAATAATGGTATGCAACCATATGGTGGCGGTGTACTATTTGGTGAAAAAGCAACCAGTGAAGCACAATGGCGCACATTACATAGTCTTAAACGAAATGCCGACCTATACCCAACACATGGTGTAGGCCCTATTGCAGCTTATGCAGATATTAACAGGGGTAACAGATTTGTTTCGTTAACTTCTCATTCTACGAAATCTCGTGGGCTACACGATTATATTGTTAAAGAAGGTGGTCCTGATAATCCAAATGCAAAATTACGTTGGAAGTTAGGAGATATTGTAACAACTACAATTAATACAGCCAATGGAGAAACAATAATTGTAACACATGACACTAGTTTACCACGACCTTATTCACTAGGGTTCAGGGTTCAGGGAACAAACGGCCTTTGGGAAGTGGATGGTAACAGAATTTATATTGAAGGAGAATCAGATACACACCATTGGGATGATGCCACTGAATGGCTTGAGAAATATGATCATCCGCTATGGAAAAAATATGAAGATAAAGCAACAGGTGCAGGACATGGAGGTATGGACTTTTTTGTACTAAATGCATTTATTGAAAGTGTTAAAAACAATGTTGCTCCTCCTCTTGATGCCTATGATGCTGCTGCATGGAGTGCTATTACTCCTTTATCAGAAGTGTCGATTGCAAACAATGGCGAAGTTCAGGATTTTCCCGACTTTACACGAGCACAATGGATTAAACGCGAACCATATGATTGGATGAAAGATAATTATTAAAAAGCACCTTATAATTTAGCGAGTTGTTTGTGAGTCTCTGTCCTCCTGAACGGAATTTATGGAGTGAAGGAACTTTATCTTAGAAATAAAAAGGAGATCTTTCACTCCGCAAGCTGCGTTCAAGATGACAAATATCAATTTCTATATGCTATAATCTGTTACTACCTAACAATCAATTTAATACTCTCACTTCTTCCATTATAATTAATATTAATAAAATACATTCCACTGGCTAACTCTGGAAGCTTAATATTATGATTAACTTTTCCAAATTGATCTTCTAGCTTCTCGTTATAAACAACTTTCCCGCTAAGGTCAGTAATAATAATTCCAAGAGAACCTTCAACTAATGAATTTGTTGAAATAGTAATATTACTAATTGCCGGATTTGGGTGAACACTAAACTTACTCTTGTTGAATTGATATTCTTCTGTGCCAACATAAAAAGGATTTTCTTCATAATCAGCAGTAAACAAACCACGTCCATGTGTTGCAGCCAACACTTTGTTATCACTGCTTCTTAGTTTTAACATATCAACACGAACATTTGCCATACCATCAACTGATGGAATCCAGTATGTAATATTTTCTTTTAATGTATTTGTCCACCATATGCCAATTTCGGTAGCTAAAATTGCTTGCCCATTATTATCAGGGTGAAATACAGCCCACCGGATAGGCATATCCGGTAAGTTGGCCTCTTTTTCTTCCCATATTATTCCTCCGTCAGTTGTAAGCCATATTGATGATACACCATAATTTGAAAATGTTACCAACAAATTATCCTCATCTTCACCAATGGCAACACAAGAAATATTGGCTGTTGGGAAATCAGGGCTTCCAATTTCTATAGTCTCTGGGTCACCTTGTGCATTTGCTACTTTATATAAATGTCCTGATTGCGAGCCAACAAATAATGTTGATGTCCCAGCTGGAGAATACTTTGAATATGTGATATGTGAAAAAGGAACACCTATCCCTGTACCAATATCAATTAACTGCGTACTAACATTAAAAGGGATATTAGATGCCTTTAGTAGCTTATTACTGTTTTCTCCAAAAAAGCTAACAGCATTTGAATAAAGGATATTCTCTTTATAGTCATAATCAGCAGGGCTTATAAATGTTCCTGAATTTCCGCCAAAATAATCAGCCTGATTCCCATTACTCCATGATGTATAATCATTGTAATAAACAGAAGTAATATAAATATTCGGTTCGTCCTGATCCCAAAAGCAATAAGCGCCATCACCGCCGTCAATCATGTCATCTATATCAAATGCTTGACCATTATAAAGTAATGTACCATTATCCTGAAGACCACCAATAAATTGTTGGGGGAATAGTGTAGGCCTGATACAACAGCTATAAAATTGCAATGTGTTATATCCTTGATTTCGCTCAATAAAAATCGGCTGACTATAGTTTGCAGTATTTGTTAAAAACACACCTCCATCACACGAAAAAACAGCTGTTGAGTTTGAACCCGGTTGAAACTGAATATTGTGTTGATCAGCATGTATATATTCGGCTCCTCCTCCATAATACATTAAGGCCCAATCTGATATCTTATCCCAATTAAGACCTCCATTTGAAGATTTGTATAAATCAAGTCCACCAGTGTAAAGTGTATTTGGATCAGAAGGATCAACTTTTAGAACAAATGCATGCCAGGCAAGTGTAGACCAATCGTTATTAGGCTTATTTTTTGGAGACCAATTTGTACCACCATCAGCTGAGCTAGCTATGTACCGTCCACGGTAATAAACAAACCCATTGACATAGCCGGCAGCAAACTGAGCATAAACTACATCAGGATTAGATGGAGAGGTGGCCACCAATGTTCGTGCAGGAATTTTATAATAAGCTTCATTTGAAATCAGATTATTGTAATAGTCATAAGTTGTCCAGCTTCCTGGCAGACCACTATCAGAATACAGAACTGTAGCTCCACCTTGTTTATCAAGATTTTCCATTGTTCCCACAAATATTCTTCCATTTGAAGATATTTCAATATCAGCAGGAGTAAATGGTTTGTTACTTAAAGTTCCTGGAATCATTGGCAGCACCTGCTCCCAGGTATCACCACCATCATCTGACCGGAATACTCCATCAGATGGCTCACTTTGATGATCTTCACCCATATAAGTTCCCGATGCTACACAAGCATAAATAACACTAATGCCACCCTCATCTTTCACAGCAATGTCTGTTATATAATCAAAATTATCCGTGCTTTCAATTAAATCCCACGTTAAGCCAGCATCATTAGTTTTGAAAATTCCTGCACCCAAACCAGACGATGCCCTATATATAATTCGTGCTGTTTGTGCCTCACCAGTTCCTAAGTAGAATGTTTGTGTGTTATTTGGGTCGTAAGCTAAACAGCTAATTGCCAGATTACTCCAAAAATCACCAATTGAAATCCAGTCTTCATTTGTGTTATTAATATCGTTTGTATACCACAAACCACCGGTTACACCACCTGCCCATACTTTTTTATTATCAGGATCATTTGGATCAAACATTATGGCACGTGTTCTACCTCCCATATTAGCCCCTGTACCTTCCCAATCCATTAAATTATTTGCGTTACCTGACGATTTCAAGTCAGCCTGCAATTCACGTGTTTGTTGGTAAGCATCTAACAACCTATCTGTAGGAACTTCACCAGTTGCCGGATCAGCAGTCATAATGTATTCCTGAAAAGCAGCCATGTCGGGCTGATCGGGTGACTTTAGGTTTTCTTTGTTTTTGATAATATTAGTTCCTAAAGTTTTAGCTTTAAGCAAAATACTTTCTTCATACTTTTCCCTTTGGTTGGATGGTTGATATGTTAAATAATAACCACCTATTAGTACCACGAAAAATGATATTGTTATACTTGATAAAATAAATTTACTCATTTTTATGATGTTTTAAATTATATGCTGCAAAGATAGACATGTATTTACAGTAAATTTATTAGCTTTGAAACTTTTAAATTTCAGACTAAATATATTAAAACATGACCTACGAAGAAAGATTGCAAAATGTATCGGTACTTGGAGCCGCAGGTAAAATGGGTAGTGGAATACTGCTGCTTACTGCTGTTGAAATGGCCGACCTTAGCCTCTTGCCAGAAAACAAAGGTAAGTCGTTTGTGTTAAATGCCATCGACGTTTCTCCTGAAGGATTGTCGGGGTTAATGAACTACCTAAGAGATCAAATCCGTAAAGTAGCTGAGAAAAAAACAGTATGGTTGCGGAGTATGTATGCCGACCGTGATGACCTTATTGAAAATTACGACATTATTGATGAATATATTTTTGATGTAATGAATGTTGTACGCCCTGTAACTTCAATGGCTACTGCATACAACTCTAATTTGATCTTTGAAGCTGTTAGTGAGAACAGAGCTTTGAAGGTAAAGCTATTATCGGATATTGATCAAAATAATGAAAATAAACCATGGTTCTTTACTAATACATCATCGGTACCTATTGGACTAATTGAAGATGAAGCAGGACTTGATGGACGTGTAATCGGATTCCATTTTTATAACCCACCTGCTGTACAGCGCCTGGTTGAACTTATTAAAACAGGAAACACTAAAGATGAAGTTGTTGAGTTTGCAAATAAATATGCCAAAAAACTGCGTAAAATTATAGTACCCTCCAACGATTTTGCCGGCTTTATAGGTAATGGTCATTTTATGCGTGATGCACTTCACGGCATGAAGGAGGCGGAAGCTCTTGCAAAAGAAAAAAACATCACTTTGTATAAAGCAATTTATATGATAAATAAGGTTACTCAGGATTATCTTGTAAGGCCGATGGGAATCTTCCAGCTTGTAGATTATGTGGGTATTGACGTTGTTCAGTTTATACTTAATGTGATGAATCCGTTTGTTGCTGATGAAGGTCTACACAGCGACCTTCTGGATAAGATGATACTGCAGGGAGTTAAGGGTGGACAGAAATCAAGTGGTGCACAAAAAGATGGATTCCTCAAATATAAGGGGGCTCGTGTAACTTCTATTTGGGATATCCATAAACAAACTTACATTGATATTGATGAATTTAAAGATGAGTGTGACGAATTGTTAGGTAATCTTCCTGACTCTGCTGTTACATGGAAGTCTATTCTTAGAAATAAAAAGAAAGATAATCTGTTAGCATCTTTCTTCAATGATCTTAAAGCATCGGATGATCTGGGTGCTATTACAGCAGTAAATTATGGCCGTCGTTCAAAAGCAATTGGCGAAAAACTTGTTGCCGATGAGGTTGCCAACGAAATTGATCACGTAAACACGGTTATGCTCACAGGCTTCTTCCATGCATATGGTCCGGTAAATAACTTCTTCGACTAACCCTTAAATTCAGAAAAATGAGAAAAAAAGTATATATGACAGGCGGTTATAACACCATATCAATGGGAACCGGACGTAGTGAATTTCACCCTAAAAAACCTCGCCCGGGTTTAGAACATTATATTAAAGAAGCCGGACAAGGAACACTTAAACAAATTGGTGGTGCAAAAAATATTGATGAAGCAGTAATTGGAAATTTTATGGCACCCCGTTTTAATAAGCAGGCCAATCTTCCCGGATTTGTACCTATGATTGATGAAGAACTACAGTGGAAACCTTCTACTAGCGTTGAAGGTGCATGTGGATCAGGCGGACTTGCATTAGTGAGTGGTATTAAATCGATATTAGCTGAAACAGCCGATGTTGTGTTGTCTTTGGGCGTTGAAGTTCAAAATACAGTAAAAGCTATCTATGGAGCTGATATTCTTGCCGGTGCCGGATGGTATCAGAAACGAAAAAACGGACATGCATATTTCTTCCCCGGCCAGTTTAGCGATCGTGCAGGAGCATATTACGAAAAAATTGGCTACGATCGCGCCCGTGCTGGTATGAAACGATGGTTTCGTAATGCAATGGAAAATGCACGTTTAGATGAAACCGCCCAGGAACATCACAATAAAGTTCCTGATTTAGATGCTCTTTACGATAAACTAAAACCAAATGGAGCTGCTTTTGTTGATAACCTCAGTGTACTTGATTGTTCTAAAGTGAGTGATGGTGCATCTGCAATAGCAATTTGCTCAGAAGATGGGCTTAAGAAGATTGGAGTTGATAAAAAAAATGCTGTTGAAGTAATTGGTTACGGTCAGGTTATACGAAATATTACCAATGACCCAACAGACCTAACCGAACTGGAAACCATTAAAAAAGCTTCACATAAAGCAATGAAAGATGCCGGAGTTACTATTGATCAAATAGGTACTATTGAAACACATGATTGCTTTTCAATTGCAGGAATTTTAGCTACTGAAGCATTTGGGCTAGCTGCAAGAGGTGAAGGTGCTGATTACGTGGCTGCCGGAAATACGGCCCGTGATGGAGCAATGCCAATGAATACAACCGGAGGACTTATCGGCTGGGGTCACCCAACGGGCGCTACAGGTGTACATCAGGCTGTTACAATGTGGCAACAACTTACCGGGAAAGCAGGAAAAGCACAAATTAGTATAGCAGACAATAGACCATATGGAATGACCGTAAATATGGGAGGTGATGATGTTACTGTAGTTGCAATTGTTTATAAAAGGGGGTAATCAACATTTTTTATAATACAATGTATTGAATATTAAATAACAAGCCTGTCTACAAATCCTAGACAGGCTTGTTATTTTTGCAGTTCAAAAGGTTAGTTAGTTACTCCTTAGGAAGTATTTTAATTGTGGTATGCCTGCCTGTTCGGCAGACAGGCTTAAAAAAGCTTATGCTCATTTCATGTTGTTATACAAATTGTTACAACAATCGTCCTGTTGCTACGCGGGCCATCAAATTCGCAGAAAAAAATATTCTGCCAGGTTGAAAGTCCTAGTTTTCCATTAATAACAGGAATGGTTTCTGATGGTCCAACCAACCCGGCTTTTAGGTGAGAATCACCATTGCCATCCTGAGCATCATGTAACCACACACCTTTCGGAATAATTTTTTGGAAGAAATTTACCACATCCAACTGTACTGAATCATCCCAGTTTTCTTGTATCATTATAGCAGCTGTAGCACCTTGTGCATAAACATTTACAAGTCCGTTGATCACATTTAACTTACTTACAATTTTTTCCACTTCATGTGTAATATCGTATAATGCTTCTCTTTTATGAGTGCTAATTGTAATTGTATCCATCAGTATTAATCAAGTAAATAGGTTTTTGCAAGTTCAGAATATTGGCTTACCTGATTCTTTCTCCATCTACTACCTTCTCTTAATTCTTTCGACATGTACTTCGCAACAATTGGCGCAGCTTCTATGCTTGCCCTTGCATCAAGAATCAGTAGCCTGGTTCGTCTCGATAGGAAATCTTCTATGGTTCGTGCCATTTCATTTCTTACTGCCCAAATTATTTCACCAATTTTAATTGTATGGTTAGGATGCAATAACTCCTTATATTCCTTTTTTTCTTTAAAAAGTTCTTCAATTTTTCTGGCATCAGAACCATATTCGCTCAAAGAGCCATAACTATGTGAGTTACTATGATAACCATGAATTTGCATTGTGCTGGTTACTGAACTGCTGTTATCAAGATCTCCTAATATCATAGCTTGATCTATAACATCTTCACCCATTTTTCTGTAAGTTGTCCATTTTCCGCCTGCTATTGAAATCAAGCCACTTCTGGATATGGTTATTGTGTGGTCGCGCGATATGGCTGCTGTGTCATTACTATCGGTGCTCCCTTTAACCAAAGGTCGTAATCCTACAAAGACACTTAATACATCTTTTTTAGTGGGATCTTTGGTTAAATATTTTGCAGCATGCTCAAGTAGAAAATCTACTTCACTATCAAAAGGAACAGGATCCAGCGGATAGCTTTCAACGAAAGTATCAGTTGTACCAACAAGTGTTCTATTGTGCCATGGGACAGCAAACAGCACCCTTCCGTCATCGGTATGAGGAACCATAATTGCAGAATTACCAGGGAGGAAAGAACTTTCCAGTACAATATGAACACCCTGACTACTTGTAATAATTTCTTCAGCAAATATATCGTCCATCTTCCTGACAAAATCTGTAAAAACTCCGGTTGCATTAATAATAACCTTTGCTTTTATAATATGTTCTTCACCGGTCTCCTCATCTTTCGCAATAATACCGGTCAATTCATCATCTTCTTTAACTAACGAAACCGCTTTCATATAGTTAATCATTGTTGCCCCCTGCTCAACTGCAGTTTGCATCATATTTATCAATAATCTGGCATCGTCAAACTGCCCATCATAATAAATTACTCCTCTTTTCAACCCTACAGTTTCTACGGTAGGAATAAGTTTAATAGTCTCTTCTTTTGAGAGGATTTTAGATCCACCAAACCCTTCCTTACCAGCAAGCATATCATAAATTTTAAGACCTATTCCATAAAATGGACCTTCCCACCAATCGTAAACAGGAACAATAAATGGCATATCGTGCACAAGATGTGGAGCATTTCGACGCATGACACCTCTCTCTTTTAATGCTTCAAGTACCAATGAAATATTCCCCTGCTGCAAATATCTAACGCCACCATGAGCAAGTTTGGTACTTCGGCTTGAAGTTGCTTTTCCAAAATCGGATTGCTCAATTAATACAACCTTATAACCGCGAGAAGCTGCTTCAATAGCACTTCCTACACCAGTAGCTCCCCCTCCTATTATAGCAATATCCCATTGTAAGTTAGGTGTTTTTATATCGGAAATCATTTTCTCTCGTTTCATGCTTTACTTTTCTTAGTTTGAAATTTAGACTTTATCAAATTAACATATTTTTTTATTCTCAAAATAGCTTTTTGTTTCAAAGTTAGTTTATCCGTTTGAATAAACGCATTCAGCACCTTTGAAAATTCTGGTGTTCTCAGATATCCATACAATTTATGGGGATTTCGTTTGCCAACTATTTCATAATTATTAATCACTAGAAAATCAATCGGTTTTACGCCATAAACATTCTTCGAAAAAACATTTGCTAACTTATAATTAAGTGCTACTTTATCAAGAATATCTGAAAAATTAAACCAACTTTTGGAAATAGCTGGAGGAGTTTGAATTGTAATATTATGATTTAACTTCTTTTTCTGTTCGGCAGCTATTTTACTAATTACAACAGGTAAGCCCAGTGGAGAACCTGCGGTTATAAATGTATTGATAGGTATATCAAGGGTATGAAAATTAATCACATCGAATGCTACAATGGAGCCCATCGAATGACTAATAAGCATTATTCTATCAGACTTATACTTTTCCAACACTCTAATTAACCGACCTTTAATTATATCTTTCGCCTTACATTGTTTATCATTTGTATCCGTACAATCTTCTTTATAATATATCTCCAAATCCTTGAAAAACCTACTTACAATCGTGTCGGAAATAAATGAGTAATTAAGGGTTAAGTCTTTATTAAGCAAAATACGATTCATCTGTTTTCCAATAAAATCAACAAGTTTTTTTCTAGTGGTATGATCTTCTTGAGGAAAAGTATCTGGTGCTTCTATATATTTTTCACGCAAAAAACAAGGGCTATTTTCGTCTTGTTCAGTTATTTTTTGCACTTTTTCATGCATTACATCAGCCCAATAAACCAGCTTAAATTTAGGTAAAACTGATGGATAGTTATTAGTCTTGAGACCTTCTTTCATGGCAAGCTTCCACCACCTTCTCAATTGTCTTTTCGAAGGTTTATTACCCAGCCCATGAATTCCAATTATCACATTTGCCATTCTACTATTAATATATTTCCAATTGTTTCGCCATCCAACCTGCTCTGTTAGTTGTTATACCATCAACCCCTTTATTTAAAAGACTTATTGCTTTTTTAGGATTATCTACAGTCCATGAATAAACCAGCAAACCTGCTTTTTTAAACTCTGAAATAAAGCCATTAGTAAGTATTTCCCCTGCCCAAACATTTACGCCATCAATGTTTAACTTTTTAACTTTTTTAATTATTCTACTGGTACTCTTCCACACTAGCCACTTTGGTAAATTATAATCAAGAGATAGTAACCACAGCATACTATATTCAGGCATTAATTTTTTTGCTTTGGCAATTGTAGACACATTAAAAGCAATTAGCTCAATTTGCGTTGATTGCAAGTTTGATTGAGTTAATTCATACATCAATTTGGGGAGAATGCTATCGTCACTTTTAATTTCGATAATTAGTTTACCATCCACAGGTATGGTTGCGAGGACTTCACTGAGTTTTGGAATCTGTTCACCATCCCAATTTCCTTTTTTGTAGTAGCCCGCATTTAGTAGTTTTAATTCCTTAAGAAATGCTTTATTAATGATTTTTTTTACTCCGGCAACTCTTAAAGTGTTGTAGTCATGAATTACAACAATCTCATTATCATAAGTTAAATGAATATCAACCTCAACAGCTTTAACCTTTCTTTCCCATGCAAGATTTATGGCAGCGAGAGTATTTTCGGGAGCATCAAATGATTCTCCTCTATGCGCTATAATTTTAGTTTCTGTCATTATTTTACTAATGAACTATCAGATAAAGCCCAATCTACTGCCTTATTAGCGTGAATGGTAGTTGTGTCGAAAACATTGATATTTACATCTGAATCAGATATTAGTAATGGTATTTCGGTACACCCAAGTATCACTCCTTCTGCCCCAGCCAGCTCCATCTTTTTTATTATTTGTTTAAAAGTCTCCCTTGAACCATCTTTAATATTGCCATGAACAAGCTCACTGTAGATTATATTATGAACTTTCTCTCTTTCTTTAACAGAAGGTATTATTACTTCAATTCCAAAATTATTGAATATATAGTCTTTATAAAAATCTTTCTCCATAGTAAATTTTGTACCCAGCAACCCAACTTTCTTTAAATTTTTGCTTACAATAGCCATACCTGTTGCCTCTGCTATGTGCAGAAAAGGAATAGATATATTATCAATAATTGCCTTTGTGCATAAATGCATGGTGTTGGTACATAGCACAACAAAATCAGCCCCAGCCAACTCGAGTTGTTTTGCTGAACTAGCCATCAGCATATCTAAAGTCTCCCATTCATTTTGATGCTGTAACTTCTCTATTTCAGCAAAATCTACCGTAACCATAACACTCTTACAAGAATGAAAGCCTCCAAGTTTTTCTTTTACTCTTGTATTTATTAGTTCATAATAAACTGCTGACGATTCCCAGCTCATGCCGCCAATTAATCCTATAGTTTTCATATTTATATTATCAAATAATAGATCATAAAATTACAATTAAAATTAGCACTGGAAGTTTCAACGTTATTTTAGTTTAGTTTAAAAAATATTTTTATCAAAAAACATTATGAAGTTATCTATGTCTAAAATTATTTTCTTCATAATTCCACAAATTTTCTTAAACTTGCAAGTCTATTGAGGCAGTTGAAAATCAGCTGTTTTTTATTATTAAATAAATACAGGATACTTTGTTTACATTAAAAACAAGAATTAATACAGCTTCATCAGAATTTAAGAATAACAAAAAAGAATTTGTTAAGCTTCTGGATAAGTATAAAACAATACTTAAAGAAAATACCAAAGGTGGTTCTGAACATGCCATAACCAAACACAAAGAACGAGGCAAACTGCTAGCAAGAGAAAGAATTAATTTATTAATTGACACCAACACACCATTTTTGGAGCTCTCGTCATTAGCTGCATATAATCAATATGATAATGGTTTCCCCTCTGCAGGTATTGTTACTGGCATTGGTGTGGTTCATGGTCGTGAAACTATGATTATTGCAAACGACGCTACCGTAAAAGGTGGCACATATATGCAGTTTACCATTAAAAAACATTTGCGTGCACAGGAAATTGCAATGCAAAATCACCTTCCTTGTATCTATATGGTTGACTCGGGTGGAGCATTTTTACCGGAGCAGGATACGGTTTTCCCTGATAGGGATCATTTTGGAAGGTTCTTCTTTAACCAAGCGAAGATGTCGGCGGAAGGACAACCCCAGATTGCTATTGTAATGGGCTCATGCACAGCTGGAGGAGCATATGTTCCTGCAATGAGCGATGAAACTATAATTGTTAAAAATCAAGGAACAATATTTCTAGGGGGTCCTCCATTGGTAAAAGCTGCTACCGGTGAAATAGTTACAGCAGAAGAGCTCGGGGGGGCAGAAGTTCATACTGCAATATCAGGTGTTGCTGACCATTTTGCTGAAAACGACACCCATGCTATTCAAATTTGCAGAGATATATTTGAGAATCTTGGAAAAAAGAAAAAGCAAAAACTAGATATACTTCCAGTTGAAGATCCTATTTACGATCCGGAAGAACTTTATGGAATAGCCCCAGTTGACCTACGGAAAATGATTGACCCAAGAGAAGTTATAATGAGAATGGTTGATGGCAGCCGTTTTCAAGAGTTTAAAACAAAGTATGCAACAACAGTAGTTACAGGATTTGCTTATATAATGGGATATCCTGTGGGCATAATTGCTAATTATGGTGTGCTATTTTCAGAATCTGCTCTTAAAGTTACACACTTTATCGAACTATGTACTTCACGCAAAATACCTCTCGTATTCTTACAAAATATTACCGGATTTATGGTTGGTAAAGATTTTGAAAGAGGTGGAATAGCAAAGGATGGAGCTAAAATGGTTCATGCAGTTTCAAATACAAATGTGCCAAAATTCACAGTTATATTTGGTGGATCATTTGGTGCCGGAAACTATGGAATGGCAGGACGAGCATATGATCCTAGATTATTGATGATGTGGCCAAATGCAAAGATTTCGGTAATGGGTGGCAAACAGGCAGCAACTGTATTAACTACTGTTAAAGAAGATCAGTACAAGTTAAGGGGTAAAAAAGCCCCCAAAGATGAAATTGAAAACCTTCGTAACAAAATACTTGCTAAATACGAAAAAGAAGGATCGGCATATTACAGTACTTCACGATTGTGGGATGATGGAATAATAGACCCCGTTGACACTCGCAAAATCCTGGCAATGGGAATTGCTTCATCATTAAACCACATATATCCCGAACAGAAATATGGTGTTTTCAGAATGTAAGAAATTTTTTTGAATGTAATTTTTTATAACTCAACAATTATGAAAAACTATAAAAATATAGAATTCGATTTAACTGAAAATATAGGTACTGTCTGGCTTAATCGTCCCGACAAGCATAACGCAATGAATGCCGAGATGATTGCAGAAATAATCGATTGCTTCGAAGAAATAAACAGAATGAATGATGTACGTGTTGCAGTTTTACGCGGACGTGGAAAATCCTTTTGTGCCGGTGCCGACCTTAATTATATGAAAGGTATTGCAGAATTTGGTTTCGAAGAAAATTATCAGGACAGTCTAAGATTGGCAAAATGTTTTAACGTAATTTATACTTGTAATAAACCGACTATTGCCATTGTGCAAGGTGCTTCAATCGGTGGAGCAAATGGACTGCTTGCTGCTTGTGATTTTGTCTATTGTGCCGATGACACAAAATTTGCCTTTTCGGAAGTAAAACTGGGAATTGTACCTGCAACTATCTCACCTTATGTGGTTAAACGTATAGGCGAATTTGCGGCAAGAGAGCTAATGCTTACAGGAAAAAGATTTCTTGGAAAAGATGCAGAATATTACCGTCTTGTAAACAAATCATTGCCTCTCGAAGAAATAGATGAGCAAGTATATAAGACTATAAAAATATTAATGTCAAGCGGCCCTGATGCGATGGCTGCATGCAAAAAATTACTTTATTCAATATCAAATAAAATGGAGTTTGAAGAATTCATTGATTATACTTCAAGATTAATTGCAGAATTAAGGGCCTCAAAAGAAGGACAAGAAGGTATGGCTTCGTTTCTTGAAAAAAGAAAGCCTAATTGGATAAAACAGAATTAAAATTATTAAGAGGAATATAATGAAAAAAAGACCTATAAAATTTAGTTTAGTATATCGGGATATGTATCAATCGTCGGGGAAATATCAGCCTAGGGTTGATCAACTTATAAAAATTGCTCCAGTAATTGTTGAAATGGGATGCTTTTCGAGGGTAGAAACTAACGGAGGGGCTTTTGAACAAGTTAATCTGCTTTATGGCGAAAATCCAAACAAAGCTGTCAGAAATTGGACAAGGCCATTTAACGAAGCAGGAATACAAACTCATATGCTTGAAAGAGCATTAAATGGTATCAGAATGTTTCCTGTTCCTGCTGATGTTCGACGCTTAATGTTCAAAGTCAAAAAAGCACAAGGAACAGACATTTCACGCTCATTTTGTGGGTTAAATGACCCCAGGAACCTCGAACTTTCGGTAAAATACGCTAAAGAAGCCGGGATGATTTCACAAGCTGCATTAAGTATTACACACTCTAAAATTCATACTGTTGAATACTATATGGATATTGTTGATAAAGTTGTAGAATTTGGTGCTGATGAAATTTGCCTAAAAGATATGGCTGGAATCGGTCGTCCTGTTACTCTCGGGAAATTAGTTAAATCAATTAAAAACAAATATCCCAAAATAATTGTACAGTATCACGGGCATTCAGGTCCTGGATTTTCTGTTGCTTCTACTCTGGAAGTTGCCAAAGCAGGAGCTGATTATATCGATGTAGCCATGGAACCATTATCGTGGGGAATGGTTCATCCCGACGTAATTACAATTCGTGAGATGCTTTATGACGCAGGATTTGACGTTCCTGAAATTAACATGAAAGCATACATGGAAGCAAGAGCTTTAACACAAAGTTTTATGGATGATTTCTTAGGTCATTTTATAAATCCTAAAAACAGATTCTTATCTTCATTAATGATACAATCGGGTTTGCCGGGTGGTATGATGGGAAGCTTGATGGCTGACTTGAAAGGTGTTCATCAGGGAATTAACATTTCGCTTAAAGCTCATGGAAAAGGTGAACTTACCGAAGATGAACTTCTTGTTAAACTATTTGAAGAAGTTGCTTTTGTATGGCCAAAACTTGGATATCCACCTCTTGTTACTCCATTCAGCCAGTACGTAAAAAACGTTGCTTTGCTCAATATCGTTCAGCTGGCAAAAGGTGAAGAAAGATATTCGATGATGGATGAAAACACATGGAATATGATACTTGGAAAAGCAGGAAAACTACCAGGTCCTCTTGCTCAGGAAATAATTAAGCTGGCAAAAGAAAAAGGAATGAAATTTTATACCGGTGTTCCGCAAGATGCATATCCTGACGTTCTTGACAAATACAGAAAAGAAATGAAGGAAAATAATTGGGAAACCGGCGAAAATGATGAAGAATTATTCGAGTTTGCTATGCATGAAACTCAATACAGAGATTTTAAATCAGGTCTCGCCAAAAAAAGATTCGATGAAGAAATTCACAAAATAAAATCAGAAAATTCAAACTCAAAAACACAAGTTGCTGTGAAAGAAAAACAAACACCAAATCGTAACTCATATTCAAAAAACGAAGTTGATTATCCAATTGCAATGATAGCATACTTGGTCTATGGTTTGAATAATAAATTAATATCTCCACCCGAACCTTATCTTAAGAAACATAATATTTGGGAGTCAATTGGATATTGGAGACATCTAATAACTATTAATATTTTATTTGATGAAAAAGAATATCCGGTAACTGCAAATAAATCAAAAAATGAAGAATACGGATTTATTATCTCTGAGAAAACTTACAAAACAAAACTTGAATTTATAAATCATGGAGAAATTGATATTACTGTTGATAATGTAAAATATTTTGCTAATATTTTTAAAGGCGAGAACAGTAAAACGAAAGTAACTATCAACAATAAAGATTTTCATTTTGTACGAAACGATATTCTCTCTGAAGATATAACTGCATCCGATGATGGTACATCTTCTGTTGATGAAGTAAATAGTTTCATTTCCCCACTTCCGGGAAGGGTTTTTAAAATCAATGTAAAAAATGGTGATGAGGTTAAAAAAAATGATGTTGTTGTAATTATTGATGCTATGAAAATGGAAAACAATATTGTAGCTAAAAAAGATTTGGTTGTTACCAATGTTGTTGTTTCAATTGATGAAATGGTTGATGCAGGTCAAGTGCTTGTTAAATTTGAATAATTTAATAAAAAATATAAATAAATTTTTGTGTTATGAATTTTGAATTAACTGAAGAACAACAATTAATACGTGAAACAGTCCGTGATTTTGCTGAGCGTGAAATAAAACCTTTAGCAAAGGATTTGGATGAAAAATCTGAATTCTCATTTGAACTAACAAAAAAAATAGGTGAAATGGGATTATTCGGAATGAATATTCCTCAAAAATATGGAGGTCAGGGTTTAGATACGTTATCATATATAATTGCTGTCGAAGAACTTGCAAGAGTTGATGGTTCACAAGCTGCCACACTAGCTGCGCACAATTCTCTGGGAATTGGACCTTTGATTAATTATGGAACCGAAGAACAAAAAATGAAATACATACCTCAACTATGTACAGGTGAGGCTCTTTGGAGTTTTGGCTTAACTGAAGCCGGAGCCGGGTCAGATTCAAGAGGTAGTAAAACCACAGCTGAACTTAGGGACAATGAATGGATAATAAATGGATCGAAAATATTTATTACAAATGGATCAGTTGATATATCGATGGGGTGTACTGTACAAGCAGTTTCAGGGGAGAAAGATGGTAAAAAAATATTCACAACAATTATTGTTGAGAAAGATACTCATGGGTTTAAACGTATCCCAATGCATGGCAAAATGATGTGGAGGGCATCAGATACAGCTGAACTCTATTTTGATGATGTTAAAGTTCCAAAAGAAAACCTACTTGGTAAAGAGGGCGAAGGCTCTCATATTATGCTTAACACGCTGGATGGAGGTCGCCTTTCAATTGGAGCCATGGGACTTGGTTTAGCACAGGGTGCTTTTGAAATGGCTCTTGCATACGCAAACGAACGTAAACAGTTTGGTAAACCCATTTCAAAGTTTCAGATTAATGCATTTAAGTTAGCTGATATGGCTTTAAAGATTGAACTTGCACGAAATCTGCTTTATAAAGCCTGCTGGCTGAAAGATGAAGGAAAACCATATAGTAAAGAAGCGGCAATGTCTAAACTATATTGCTCTGAAGTTGCAAAGGAAGTTGCTGACGAAGCTGTACAAATACATGGTGGTTATGGTTTAATGAAAGATTATGATGTTGAACGCTTTTATCGCGACCAGCGCTTATTGCAAATTGGTGAAGGTACCTCTGAAATACAAAGATTGGTAATTTCAAGGTTGATTGGTTGCTAAGCAACAAAGTATGTTCTTATAGGCATTATTCTCAAGTAAAGATAAAGCCTAAGGCATGAAAGAAAAGCTAATCAAAGTTTAAAAACTTAATATAATATTATGAATAAAGTTGTAAAAAATGCAAATGAAGCCATTCAAGGAATGAAAAGCGGACAGACTTTTATGCTTGGTGGCTTTGGATTAAGTGGTATTCCGGAAAATACTATAAATGCTCTTGTTGATTCAGAATTGAGAGATCTAACCTGTATTTCGAATAATGCCGGAGTAGACGATTTTGGACTTGGGTTATTGCTTAGGAAGCATCATATAAAGAAGATGATTTCATCATATGTAGGTGAGAACAAGGAGTTTGAACGTCAAATGCTCTCTGGTGAATTAGAGGTAGATTTAATTCCTCAGGGTACATTGGCCGAGCGTCTTAGGGCTGGGGGAGCAGGAATTCCCGCGTTCTACGTACCTGCAGGTTATGGAACTGAAGTAGGAGAAGGTAAGGAATCAAGGGAATTTAATGGCAAAATGCATTTGCTAGAATTTGGCCTTAGTGCTGATTTTGCCATTGTAAAAGCCTGGAAAGGTGATACCATGGGGAACCTGATTTATCGCGAAACAGCCAATAACTTTAATCAGCCAATGGCCATGGCCGGTAAAATTACAATTGCAGAAGTTGAAATATTAGTTCCTGCCGGAGAGCTTAATCCTAATGAGATTCATACTCCGGGTATTTTTGTTCAAAGGATATTCCAGGGAGTGGATTATGAGAAAAGAATTGAATTTGAAACAGTGAGAGATTAATACTTGCCATAAATCACCAATTTCGTCATTATGCTCGCATATAAATTCAGTCATTTACGAAAAGTAAACTCCTGACTTTATTCACATCGCAAGCCTCGAACTTGTTGATTTTTGACTAAGAATTAAAAAATTGAAATTGAAAACTTTAAAAATAGAAAAAATGAGTCTCGATAAAAACGGAATAGCAAAAAGAATAGCTCAGGAACTACAAGATGGTTATTATGTAAATCTTGGCATTGGCATCCCAACTTTGGTTGCTAATTTTGTTCCTAAAAACGTGGAAGTTGTATTGCAGTCAGAAAATGGGTTGCTGGGTATAGGACCCTTCCCTGAAAAGGGTAAAGCTGACCCTGATTTAATAAACGCAGGAAAACAAACGGTAACTACTATTCCGGGATCTTCCTTTTTCGACTCTTCTCTTAGCTTTGCCATGATACGTGGCGGTCATGTAGACCTAACTGTGTTAGGAGCTTTTGAAGTTACCGACAAAGGAGATATTTCCTCATGGAAAATTCCCGGCAAAATGGTAAAAGGAATGGGTGGTGCAATGGATTTGGTAGCAGCAGCAAAAAATATTATTGTAGCCACAACACATACTGACAGAGCCGGAAATGCCAAGCTAAAAACAGAATGTGCACTGCCATTAACAGGAATAAAGTGTGTAAAAAAAATAGTCAGTGATTTGGCAGTTATCGAAGTAACCGATAAAGGGTTTAAACTGTTAGAAAGAGCACCCGGAGTAAGCGTAGAGGAAATTTTAGAAAAAACCGATGCTCCCGTAATTGTGGATGGCGATATTCCTGAAATGAAATTGTAACCCGGTATCTATTAGCCCCGCTAATCTGATAAGCATATCAGCTATTAATTTCTTTCAATATACTATCAACTTCTTCTTCAGTTGCCTGAAGTTTTTCTTTGCAAATATTTATCAACTGGGCAGCACGTTTTACTTTTACTGATAATTCATCAACGTTTACATCTTCGTTTTCAATGCTTGTAACAATTTTTTCAAGTTCTTCAATTGCTTCAGTATATGGTATTTTCTTTTGCATCTGTTTTAAATTTTTTGATTTTCTAAATTGACTGTACTTTGCTCTTAAAACTTCCTTTAAAGATTTGTGTTTCTACAATATCATTAACCATCAGTTCGTTGGAGTTAGAAACTATTTTTCCATTTTTGGTTGTAATACTATAACCTCTTTTCAGAATATTTTCAGGTTCTAACAAACGTAGTTTATCTGATAAAGAAGACAGTAACATATTGTTTGAAAGCATGTTAATCTTTACAGAAGAAGATATTCGTTTTTCACTTTGCTGAATTAGTTTTTCCTGTTCTGAAAAATGATGCTTTGTACCATGAGAAATAATTGATACTATACCTAAAAGACTCACTCTTTTTTTTTCAACATAGGAAACAACAATTCTATTAAACTCATGTACTTTTGAATTTAGCTTCATCCTATTATTAAAAATAAGGCTATCTGTATTGTTTTTAAAAGCTGAAGTTATGTTTTTAAGTTTTAGTTTTTCGTTTATAGAGATATGTTTTGATTTATCAACAAGAACTTTTTGCGCATTTTGCACACGTACTGAGAAATTATGAAATTTCTGGATTAAATAATAACCCACATCAGTTGGAGTTATTTTATTTATAAACGCCACCAACTCAACAACTGTTTCGTTTGTAGCATGGCCAATGCCTGTAATTACCGGTATTGGAAAAAGAGCAACAGCCTTAGCCATCTTATAATTATCATAACTACTTAATCCAATATCACCACCACCTCCACGAATAATTACAACAACATCAAAATGTTTTTGTGCTTTTTTAATCCTGTTTAGTTGATCAATAATAGAGCTTATTGCACTTTCTCCTTGCAATATTGCAGGATAGAGCATATGAAAAAAACTATATCCCCACTCATTTCCATCAATAATATTTATGAAATCATGATATCCTTTACTGGTTTCAACTGATACTATTGCTATTCGTTGCATTAGCAAAGGGGGTAATAATTGCTTGTTTCTGTTAAACACTCCTTCGCTTTTAAGTTTCTCAATGGATAAAAGTTTTTCTTTGGCCATTTCGCCAAGGGTAAACGATGGTTCAATATCACTAATATGCAAACCTAACCCATAAACAGGGTGATAGCTTACCGAAGTTCTAACTAAAACTGTCATTCCATCAGACAAAGGTTCATTAGTAACACTTAAAAATTTATGATTAATATCGTTAAAAGGTCCAGCCCATATTGTTGCACGTATTTGAGCTAACACCACCCCATTTTCTTTTTCCACAAGATCAGGATAGCAATGCCCGCTTTTTGGATAATAGTTAAGCTTCGCAATTTCGGCTTTAACCCAATACGAACGAGTATAAGTTTTTTTTATAACAGTCTCAATACTCTTAGTTAACTCTAATAGCGAGTAGTATTTAGCTGGGCTATGGTCCATCATTTTTTTTCTGACACTTTCTTTATGGTTTTAATGATTAATTATACGCGAAACTAAGAAATAAAAAATAACTCCAACTAACATAATTATTATTAGGACTGTCATTAGGTTTAAATAAGACTCACTTATATTTATCTCAAATACAATTACAATTTAACAAACAAAATCATGTATCTATCTATCTGTATTTTATCAAAAAAGGGTATTAAGTGCTTAAATCAAATATATTTGTATCTTTGAGATATCAAATAAAATTTTGATGGCAAATATTATTAATTTTTCAGATGCTGCCGCAATAGGTTTGCACAGCATGATGTTAATAGCAAAATCCAACAAACCCATAAATGCTATTCAATTATCTAAGAAACTTGGAAATTCGAAACATCATATTGGAAAAGTACTCCAAAGACTAGTAAAAGACGGTTTACTTACATCGTACCGTGGACCAAGAGGAGGGTTTAGTATAGCTGTTGACCCAAAGGAAGTAAGCTTATATGATATTTACTGTTCAATTGAGGGAAAATCACATGTAAAACTATGCGCACCAGATTCTTATATTTGTCCAGTTAATAAGTGTGTAAGAAAGAACCTTATAAAACGACTTTCTGACGAATTTGTGTCATTTATGGAAAGTCAAAAACTTAGTGAATACTTATAGTGGCTCGATTGTTCCACATATCACATATATCTTATAATATTCAACTTTTGTAACTTATTTTTTCGCTACCCAATATGCAGGATTTTGCTTTGAAATACCCTTCCAAATTTCAAAATGTAATTCTGTCTTTCCTTTTAAGTTAGTATGAATTTTACCAATCACTTGTTTTATACCAACCTCATCACCTTTGCTAACATTTACTTTATCAAGATTTGAATAAACAGAAAAAAATTCGCCATGCTTAATAATAATAGCAAGGTTAGTATTTGATATTCTTGTAATACTAACTACCTTCCCACTAAAAACTGCTCTTGCATTACTATTTTTTTCAGTTAGTATATTAATACCATTATTCTTGGTTTTAACCTTTTTTAGTACAGGATGTACATGTACTCCGTAAGTTTCTGAAATCACACCTCTTTCAGTGGGCCATGGTAATTTCCCTTTACTGGATACAAACGATGTTGTTAATTTTTTCTCAGAAGGCGTTAGCTCATATGTTCGTCCTGTTTTAATATCTTTTTTGGGAGCTATTTCAGCAGCGATAATTTTTTGGATTTGCCGTGAGAGCTTTTTTGCCAGCTTTTTTTTATTTTTAATAGAACTTCTTAATTGCTTTTCCTTGGACTGAAGATCAGTTTTTAATCGGGTTTTTATTGACTGCTCCTGTTCTAAATTAAACACCTCAACTTGCTCTGTTTCTAGTAAGTTCTTTTTATTCGACTTTTCTTTTTTTAGCGTAACCAGAACATTGCTCCTCTCCTCCTCAACTTCCTTAATACGGATAGCTTCTTTTCTAATATAACTGCTTATCTGATCAAGATACCGCATACGTTGATATGACTGATTTAAATCATTCGCTGAGAAAAGAAAAACAAGTTTGTTATATGCCGATCTGTATTTATATGCATGCCATGCAATTGCAGCATATTTTTGTTTTAAATCACTAAGTTCTTCCTCAAGTTTAAAAAGAGACGATTCTGTTTGATTAATTTTGTTGCTTAGCTGATATATCGCGCTTTTTAACGTAGCTACTAAATCTGTGCGCTTATTTACTTTAACAGTTAATAACCTTAGTTGGTTTAATGTAGCATCTTTACTTGATTGTGTTTCACTCAGCAGCTTATTAGTAAAAGCAATTTCATTCTCCAGTTTTTTTCTTTTTACTTCAAGTTGCTTCTGGCTTTCTTGAGCAAGAATCGATAAACTGAAAATCAACACAATCGTCAATATGGAAAAATATTTTCCAATCATACTTTTATGTCATATTGATTAAAACATGTTCTCATACTTCTTCGGGATCTTAAATGGAAAACTCAATGGAGAGTTTATTATTACTTTGCTAAAACTAACGTTAATAAGAATTGATTTATTAGAAGTTATATCAACACGTACTTTTGAAGGAAATAATTGGCCATCAACATCAATATAGTCGCTATAATAAACCTGCAATTTCTTGTTTTCATTTTCCCCCCGCTCTTTTACGTCAATTCGTGCAATACGAAATGTTTCAGGCTCAAGCCAAATTTGTTGTACCAATACTCTTGTATCAATCTCTCCTCTTTTAATATATTTTCTTATCTTTTTTCGCTCACGAATAGTCATTCTGTACAATCCATTATCAACACTCGACCTAAATTTATTTATATCATATTGAGCCAGGTCATTTCCAACAAACATTGATTGTAACAAAGAATAATCAATCGTTGTATTTAATACACTATCGATAAGTTCATATCTACCTGAAAAATATGTTTTATTTAATCTATTTATAAATTTAATTGAGTCATTAGTTAGCATTAATCTTGCAGCTTCAATTCCAAGTGCAGGTGTAATCGACATCCATATCAAACTATCATTTTTGATTCGGAGTTGACCACGCAAATTCGTTTTGCTTTTTTCGTCTACATAAACCATTGTAAATTTCGCGCTTAAGCTATTGAAATCGACCTGGTTATCAAGCAAACGTGCATATAAATATGAAAAGCCATACTCTTTAATTGAGGTTTTAAGGACATGCTTTTTTGATTTACAGGATGATCCCAAAATTAAGATACCAACGAATAAAAACAAAAGCAGTATTTTATTAGTATGATTATTCATATAGCTTTTTGTCTTTTATTTTTTTCTCAAGAAATTCTGAGAAATCTTTTTTCTCATAAGCTTGCTTCCAATAATCCAGAGCATCTTCCTTTTTACCTAATTTAAATAGAATATCACCATAGTGCTCAAGTACTACACCACTTGAACCACCTCCGTTATTATAGGCTTTTTCAATCCACTCAAGTGCATTTTTATAATCTGCTAATTTATATAATACCCAGGCATATGTATCCAAATTATTATTATTATATGGATCTACTTCAACTGACTTTTCAGCCATCTGTTTTGCTTTTTCCAGGTTTTCGTCTCTAAGTGATAAATAATATGCATAATTATTTAATACAATTGAATTAAGGGGATTTAGCATTAGCACTTTGTCGTACGCTAAATAAGAAGCCTTATAGTTTTCTAATTCATTATAAGTTTCACCTAATGTTGAGTAAAACTGTTCAAGAAGAGCATTATTATTTACAACAAACTCTTTACCTGATTCAAGAAAAGCCTTTGCTTTTACAAAATCTTTAATTTGATGATTTCCAACTCCGGCAAAAAAGTATGGTAATGGATAAACTGGAAAATAATCAATACATTCCTCCGAGTCATCGGCAAGCTTTTGATAGTCCTCAAGGTATAAATCGCAAAAAAGTAGTTGCTCCCATGTTACGTAAGTTGCATTTTCTGCATTTACAATTTCTCTAAAAAGAGGTCTGGCAATTTCATATTCACCATTTTCATAAAGCATAGATGCATAAAAGGTATTAGCCATGGGGTCTCCTTCGTGAACCTTCAATAATATCTCCGACAATTCCAATGCTTGCTTTTTTTGTTCTTCTGCTAACTCTCCACGATAATAACCTACTAATAAATTAATTTTCGTAGTGAGGTCTAAAGTGGGATTTGCCAATCCAATCTTTAATTCATTATATGATTTATCTTCTTCACCAATTTTATCATAATAATCAGCAAGTGAAATATGAACATATGGATCATCAGGGTTTATCTCAACTATTTTTTCATATGCCCAAACAGCTTTGTCACCAAGATTATTTTTTGAGCAATATTCAGCCATCAAAGCATAATATCTTGAATCATCCGGATTAGTTGCAATTAGTTTTTCATATTCTACCACTCCATCATCAGGGTTACCCAGTTTAGTGTGAAAATCTACTTTTTGAATTGTCATCCGTTCGTTAACCCCCACCATTTCCTCTAACTTATCAAAAGCTCCAATGGCATTCTTATAGTCTCCGGTAAATTGATATGCAAAGGCAAGTTCATAAAGAAAATTTAAGTTATAAGGGTTTCCTTCAACCAATTCTTCATATGCATGTACATAATCATCATAATTCTCATTAATTCTTGCAATTTTTGCATAATATGCTTTGTACCAGATGTTAGCGGGGTCTGTTTTAATTGCCTTAGTTGCAGCTTCAAGTGCTTCATCGCTTCTTCCTAATGCTGTTAGCACACGTGCAGTTTCATAATTAGCAGCTGCATCATCAGGATTAATTTCTAACGCTTTCACAAACAAGTCGAGTGCTTCCTGAAGATTACCCGTTTCTTTTGCTATTAATCCTTTAGCAAATATATTGGCTTCATCGTATCTCTGTTTCTCAGTAAGTTCCTTCTGTTTTTGTTTTCTTTTCCCTTTGTTATTCTGAGAAGTTGCCGAAAAAGATAATAAAAGTGCAATCAGTATTAGGGTTATAGTTGTGTAAAATTTCATTAAGATTCTTATTAGTTATTATTGTTGTCAATGTTATCGTTGCCTGCCTACTGGTAATACAAGTTGTCATTGATATGAGATGTTGGGAAACCTGACATCCTGATAACCTGACAACATTTATTTACTTCCCTGTATGGCCAAATCCACCAGCACCTCTTTCTGTTTCAGACAACACCTCAACTTGTTCCCATTGAGCTTGTACATGACTTGAAATTACCAACTGTGCGATTCGTTCACCATCTAAAATTTTAAATGCAGTATTAGATAAGTTAACCAATATAACTTTTATTTCACCTCTGTAATCGGCATCGATAGTACCCGGAGTATTTAATACTGTAATACCATGTTTAGCAGCTAATCCACTGCGAGGCCTTACCTGTGCTTCATATCCAACAGGTAATTCAATAAAAAGACCAGTAGGTAATAATGCCCTCTCAAGTGGTAACAACTCAACAGCCTTTTCAATATTTGCCCTCAAATCCATTCCTGCTGATGCAATTGTTTCATATTTAGGTAAAGAGTGTTTTGACTTATTTACAATACATACATTCATCAAGAAAAGTGTTATAAGTTTATTATTCAGATTTTTATTTCAGTGTGCAAAAATAGTTAAAATTGGATGGGGTAAAAAAATCCATTTTGTTCACTATAAAATACAAATTTACCTTTATTTGTGTTTTAGGTAGCCAAACAAACAAAAAAGCATTTCGAAAGCCTTAAAAATGTCAGGTTCTTAGTAAACAAATTTAGCCTTCCACCACAATATCATACCTATCAAGCAACCCGGCAACACCCAGAATAGAAAACTTTGCTTTTTTGATTTTGTTAGTTTCCGGATTAATTGAATAGTTATATGAGGTTCGAAAATCCGCTTTTACCAGTATTGTATTTTCAAATACTGTTCCAGCTAAATCACAGTTAGTAAATACTGAATTTGTCAAATCAGCTTCCACAAATTCAACTTCTTCCAGTTTGCAATTTTTGAAATGAATATTCTTTAGCTTCAACTTGTAGTATGACGAAAAATTTAGAATACAATCTTCAAAGTAAAACGAGAGTAAAAATATATTGCAATCATCAAAATGCAATCCCAATAGTTTGCAGTTTTTGAATATCACATCCCTAAAGGCTGTGCTTTTCAATTTCGCCATACTAAAATCACAACTCTCAAATGTACAATCAGTAAAATATATGCCTGATAAATCTGCATTGGAGAAGATACAGCTTATAAAAGTGCAACTTTCGTATTCATCAGCAAGTTGTTCTCTTACAGTAAAATAATCACCTTTAAAAACTGTATCTTCTATGTATTGTCTGCTCATTTCCTACCCCACTTCGACATACTAACCCTTGCACTATAAAGCACATGATATAATGATGGAACAATAATAAGAGTAAGGAAAGTTGCAAAGCTCAAACCAAATATCACTGTCCAGCTCATTGGCCCCCAGAAAACAGCATTGTCACCACCAAAATATATATCAGGGTTAAATGTGTTAAAAAATGAGATAAAATCAATATTCAATCCTGTTGCCAATGGCATAAGGCCAAGTACTGTAGTAATTGCGGTTAACAATACCGGTCGCAAGCGTGTTTTGCCTGCCTCTACAATACACTTCTTTGCCATGTCAGCGGGCATAAATTCGTCATCGGCAAATCCTAATTCTTGTTTCTTTCTCTTTTTGAGAAGTCCGATATAATCAATTAACACAATAGCATTATTTACAACAACGCCTGCAAGTGAAACAATTCCTACACCTGTCATTATCACAACAAAATCCATTTTAAATGTTGCCAAACCACCAAATACTCCAATAGTGCTCATAACAACGCTAAACATAATGATTGCCGGTTTTACAAATGAGTTAAACTGATATACCAAAATAATCATTATTAATGCCAATGCAATTAACAATGCCTTAGATAAAAACGCCATTGATTCATCTTGCTCTTCCTGTTCACCGGTAAATTTATATTTATTCCCTGCAGGCATTGAATAATCAGCCATGATTTTTTTAAGCTCTGTATTTATTTCGTTAGCATTATATCCTTCATGTACATTTGAATTTATTGTTATAAGTCTATTACGATCTTTTCGGGTTATGGCTCCATACGTTGAACTATATTTAAAATCGGCTACAACAGAAATAGGAACTTGTACAATTTTACCTGATGACTGGCTTCGGAAAGTAATTCGCTGATTAATTACATCTGAAATATTATATCTATACTTATCATCAAGCCTCATAACAATTTTGTACTCATCCTCACCATCTTTAAAGTCGGATATTTCTTTACCAAACAAGGATGTGCGAATAGCATCACCAACTTGTCCTGTTGAAAGGCCGTAACGTCTTGCTTTTTCACGATCGATATTTATAAGCAATTCAGGTTTATCTACATCAAGATCAATTTTTAAACTTTCGATACCCGGAATATTAGCTTTATTAATCTCAGCTCTTATATCATCAGTAAGCACCAACAATTCATCAAAATCGGCACCGCTAACCTCAAGGTTAATTGGTTTGCCAGTTGGGGGACCCTCTCTTTGCTTTTCTATAGATAGAGTTATTCCAGGATATAAACCCACCATAGCATCCGAAAGTCGTTCAAGAATTTTTGCAGTACTTATTCCACCACGATCTTTAAAGTCTATAAAATTAATGGTTATCAATCCCTTATTAGGCATTCCACCCCTTCCTGTAAATCCTTCATTTTGACCTACTGCACCTTTCCCTGTAACTGTCAATACTGATTCTACAATATCCATATCAGGTTCTAATACTTCAAAAACTTTTTCTTCAAAAACACGCATTACAGAATCACTAATTTCAATATCAGTGCTAATTGGCATTTCTGCTAAAACATTTATTAGCTTAGGATCGGCAGATGGAAAAAATTCAACTTTTGGATTTCCTCCAAAATAAAATTGAATAGTAAGTATCATTAATACAATTGTTCCAATCAATAAAAACAATGGCGTTTTCCCTGTTAAAGCAAATTCGATAAACCTGGTATAAGTACTTTCGAGCCAAACCAAAGCTACTTTTTGAAACCACATTGCTAACCGAGAAAGGAAAAGTAGATTTAATAATCCAATAAAAGCAAATAATAACGATAATGTACCTGCCCAATTAATTTTAAAGAAATAAAATATCATTGCCAAAATTACAAGCGCTCCCATTATTATAATACTCTTTTTTAACTTGGGCAAGCTCACATTGGCTCCTTTTTTATATAAGTCGGTAAAAACAACAGGTATTATAACAAGAGCAACAAATAGTGACGATGCAAGAACAATGATTAAAGTTAATGGCATATACGACATGAATTCACCCATAATACTTTTCCAAAACAGCAAAGGAAAAAATGCTGCGAGTGTTGTTGCTGTTGATGAAATAATAGGCATTGCCACCTCGCCTGTAGCTTGTTTAGCTGCTTCCAAAACAGGATATCCCCTATGTACAAATCTATAGATGTTTTCGGTAACAACAATGGCATTATCAACTAACATACCTAGTGCTAGTATCAACGAAAAAAGCACAATCATATTAATTCTATAATCCATCATTCCCATTATCATAAATGAAAGGAACATAGACATTGGAATTGCTAACCCGACAAACAATGAGTTTCTTGTACCAAGAAACAGGAATAATACTATTACAACAAATATTATTCCCATAATAATGCTGTTTTCAAGATTACTCAACTGCATTTTAACCATATCTGATTGATCATTAGTTATTGTAACAATCAAATCTTCAGGAATTTGCCCTTTAAGTTTAGCTTCATCAAGAATTTCCATAACCTGTGAAATAGTTGACAATAGATTTTCACCACTTTTTTTAACAACCTGTAATGAAACTACCGGCTGACTGTTTAGGTAGGCATAACTATCACGATCTTTAAAACCATAATCAATATAACCAACATCTCTTAAATAAACAATATTACCTTTTTCACTTTTTACAATTATATTGTTAATTTCGGCAGGATCGTCAAACTCCCCTATAACACGAATAGTACGCTTAATATCGCCTAATCGCATATCACCCCCTGACAAAGAAACATTTTCAGCCTTTACAGCATTTTCAATATCCGTAAAGCTAACTTGTAGTATGCTCATGCGAAAAGGATCGAGGATTATTTTAACTTCTTTTTCAGTTATTCCCGTAAGATTTACTTTCGACACTTCAGAAATAACTTCAAATTCATCCTTTAGTTCTTCACCAAAATCCTTAAGCTCATTAACACTAAATTCTCCTGATAAATTAACATTTATAACCGGAAATTCAGAAAAGTCTATATCCTCAACTAATGGATCAAAAGGAAGATCATCGGGAAGCTCACTTTTAGCTTTGTCAACAGCATCTTTAACATCCTGAAGCGCAACTTTAATATCTACATCTGTACGAAACTCAACAAATATACTTGATGCATCCTGAGTAGAAACCGAAGTCATATCATGTATTCCCTTTACCGATTCAATTTCCTTTTCAAGAGGTCGTGTAATTAGATTTTCAATGTCAACAGGAGGGTTTCCCGGGTAAACGGTTTGTACCATTATTGTTGGTATATTTATTTCCGGGAAGAGTTCCTTTGGTAGAGAAATGTACGAATAGAATCCAAAAAATATTGTAACAACTGTTATTAAATATACAGTATTTTTATTATTAAGGGCCCAGGTGGAAAGCCAGAAATTTCTAACTACTTTATCAGGTATATTATTATCTGTTTTACTCATATTCGAACTTTCTTATAAATCTACTATTAGTACTACCGAACCATTGGATACATTATTATAACCATCGGTAATTATCACATCTCCAGCAACTAGCCCTTCTATCACTTCTGTTTTATCTCTATATGATATACCGGTCTTAATATATTTTTTAACAGCCACATCATTTCCTTTATCTTTTCCAATAACATAAACAAATGAGCCTTTCATATCTTCTTTTATAATGATAGATGGAATGACTATCGCCTTATCAGTATTATAATCATTAATATTAACATTAGTTAGCAAATTTGGTTTTAGTTTTTCATCATTATTGTCAATTTTAAGTTGAACAACAAATGTTCGGTTTTGTTTACTGATAACATTACCAGTTCGATAAACAGGTTCACGAAAAGTTATTCCAGGGTATGAAGGAAACGAAATATCAACAATATCACCTTTTTTTATTGACGAAAGATAAGCCTCTGACAATTTTAGAGTAACGTATAGCTGATCAATATTTACAATTTGCATAAATTGCATTCCGGGACTTGCTAATTCTCCCTTTTTAAGAAATATTTGCTCGATTATTCCATCTATAGGCGATTTTATTATTGCCATATCATATTGAGCATTAAGTGTAACTAACTTGTTTTTAAGATTTTCGTAGCCATTTTCTGCTTGCAAGTATTGCTGTTCTGATCCAATATTTTTATTCCACAAAACGCTTTGTTTTTCAAAAAGAATTTTAGCAAGACTTAATTGTGTTTTAACTTCACTAATTGTGTTTTCAATAATAATAGTATTTAACTTAGCCAATACTTGATCTTTTTTAACATATTGCCCTTCGGTTACATTAACAGATATTATCTGTCCTGCAATTTCCGGGCTAATGTATGCTTCCTCTATACTTTCAAGTTCGCCCGTAGCAATAAAATTATGTGAAAAAGTTTGTTGTTCTATTGATTTAACTTTTACGGGAATCTCTAATCCTGTATATTTTAAATTTTTGTTTTTATTTTCTATTTCTGCTATTTTTTCATTTAGCACACCAACCTGTTCTTTATAATATTTTAGATTGTCAGCATTAGATGTTTCTTTATCACTCGTTGAGCATGACATTATTAAACTACTAAGAAAAATTATAATTATAATACGATTCATATTTTTGTTTTTATTATTGATTCCAATTTTTATTGAATTTTTGTTGAATTAATTCTCTTCCCTTATCACTAACAATACCATAAAGGTTATATCTGAATATTTCTGAGAATAAATTTGTTGAAACCAGTTCTTCAATACTAAATATATCAGAATTCATAATTCCTTCTACCCTAATTAGATTAATTCTGGAAATAACACTTTCATCAAGATCATCACGGTAAAGTCCTTCTTTTTTACCTTTAATCAAATTATCTATAACACTATCAATTATTCGTTTGTGTTTAATTTTTTGAAAATGCATAAAAATATCGGGGTAATATTTCTTTAAATCATAAACAAAAGCAGGTTTATGATTCTTAATCATTTGCACTTGAATTTTGTAATAATAAAATAGTTCTTCAATTGCATTAGTATCACGTTGTTCCAATATCGAGAAATCAATATTTCTATTCTTATTTTGAAGTTCAAGAACTGCCATTACCAGTTCTTTTTTATCATTAAAATACTGGTAAAGTGTTTTTTTTGAAATAGATAGCTTATGAGCAACATCATCCATGGTAACTCCTTTGATCCCATATTCTAGATACATTTTGGTTATATTCTCAACAATTGTTTTTACTTTATCATCCATACTTTATTATTCATATTTAGTTAGGATTTTTTCAAGATCTTCGCCTGTTTTTAAAAGCGAAAGTGCCGAATTAATGTATGCATTTTCTGCATTTAAAAACTGGTTATGCGTATTTAGAAGATCTAAGCTTGAAGCCATGCCTTCAACATATTTTTGGGTTGTTTTGTTATATATTTTTTCCGCTGTTTTTCTGTTTTTTTGTTTGTTCTCATAAACCCGATAAGCATTCAAATATTCGTTTCTTGCAGCATCGTATTGAAGGTTTAAGCTTGTAACAAGCTGCTTTTCCATAATGCCAATTTGATCGTATGCTATTTGTGCCATTTTTACTTTCGACCTTCTTTGTCCACTTGAGAATATAGGTATCTGCATTTTTATACCCAAGGCTGAGCTTGAATACCAAACACCTTTATTATCAAAAAAGTTCCAACTGTCTCTCTGTGCCTGTGTTTGATAATACAAATCAGCAGAGAGAGATGGCATATAAGCAGCTTTTTCTAACTTAACCTGTAGCCAGGTGAGTTCTTTTTGCCTGGAAAGTGACATGAAATCAATATTTTGCCCGAAATAAAATGGGCTTACTAATAAATCGGAGTTGTGCTTATAAGCAATAATATCCTCCATGCTATCAGTCAATACTACACTATCAGCAGCACTCAAGCCAAGAAAGAAATTCAAATAGGCATGGGAAATAATACTCTGATTTTTTAAATAAAGAGCTGAAGCTTCAAGATCAGAAACTAACAGATCTAATTGGTCGACGTCTGTTTCTTCAGCAAGCCCAACTTTATATACTTCTCTGGTTTCATCAGCAAGGTTACTTGTTATTACCAATGTAGAATCAACTACTCTTAACCCCTCAGCAGCAGACAAAGCTGCATAATAAGAATTTGCAACTTGTTGTTTAACATTAACTTTATTCTTAAAATAATCTGCATTTGTTTTCTCAAGATATTTTCTAGCAGCTTGAAGGCCAACTAAGTATTCACCGCTAAATAATATCTGTGATACAGAAGCAGAAAGGCTCGCATCGTATTTGGTTCCAAATTGCAATTCCATGTTTTTTGAGGGGTCATTAAAATCAGGGATAATCATAACCGGACGGGCAATATTGTCATTATATCCAACCGATGCATTAACTTGAGGCAACCCAATTGAAGTTGACTCCTTAACCTGGTAACCTGCCGACTCAACATCTTTTCCTGCATTGATTATCTCATAATTGTTTTCCATTGCGTAATCGATTGCTTGCTTTACCGACATATACTTTATTTCCTGAGCAATAACATTGTTAGCTATGACTATTGTTATTATCAGACTAAGAAATTTATTCATATTTTATACTGATTTTTTTTAAAGGAAACAAAAATAGTAAAATAATAAACTTTGGAAACTTAAATTAGGTTAAAAGTTTTTATTGTTTTTATTTATTTCAATACTGCATTCATTATTATATTAATTCATTTCATATATTTGTCAGCCGAAAAATTGACTTAATTAGCTCATAAAAATGGTTTTCAGCTCTCTGGTTTTCCTTTTTATTTTCCTGCCAATCGTATTACTCTTTTATTACTTTGTGAAAGAAAAATACAGAAATACTCTCCTTCTTCTTGCCAGTATTATCTTTTTTGCATGGGGCGGAGTTAGCTACACATTGATACTCATTATTTCAATTTTCACGAATTATTTTGTCGGGTTGCTCATTAATAAACATCTGGGAACAAAACTAGCCAGATATTATTTGGCCCTTGGTATAACAATAAATATTGGGATACTTGTAATTTTTAAATACGCTAATTTTTTTATTGAAAATTTAAATGAAATTTTTGTTTCCCTCAATATTGAGCCAATTGATTACGAAAATATTATTCTGCCAATTGGAATTTCATTCTACACTTTCCAGGCTCTTTCATATATAATTGATGTTTACCGAAAAGAGACAGAAGTCCAAAAAAGCTTAACAAAACTCGCACTATTTATATCATTATTTCCCCAACTTATTGCAGGACCAATTGTTCGCTACCATGATATTAACAAACAGTTATCAAAAAGATTTGTAAACTTTAATAAATTTACAACCGGAGTTGAACGTTTTATTATAGGTCTTGGCAAAAAAGTACTGATTGCTAACACATTTGCTTTGGTAGTCGACACAATTTTTGCGATGGACCCTGCGAATATGTCAGGTATTGTAGCTTGGTTAGGAGTCATTCTTTACGCTTTACAGATATATTTTGATTTCTCTGGATATTCAGATATGGCTATCGGACTTGGCAAAATGTTTGGTTTCGACTTATTAGAGAACTTTAATTTCCCATATATTGCCCGTTCAATACAAGAATTTTGGAGAAGATGGCATATCTCATTATCAACATGGTTTCGCGACTATTTATACATCCCGCTAGGTGGTAACAGGGTTGGAAAACACAGAGTTTACTTTAACCTCTTTATCGTTTTTCTTCTCACGGGCTTCTGGCATGGAGCAAGTTGGAATTTTATTGTATGGGGGCTTTTTCATGGGTTGTTTCTAATTATTGAGAGAGTTGGCTTTGGTAAATTTCTAGAAAAATTATGGAGCCCCATAAGACATTTTTACACTTTGTTTGTGGTGCTTATTAGCTGGGTATTTTTCCGTGCCGACGACCTGCCATATGCTTTATCTTATTTGAAAACGATGTTTGGAGCAAGAGAAATTAATTCCGAATTTTGGATGCTCAACAAATATTTAAGCACAGATGTTACGATAGCATTAATTGTTGCAATTATTGGGTCAACAACTGTTTTGTTAATAATTCAAAAACATCTCATTCAATATTTAAAACGAATAATATCAAATCCTTGGAGGCAAACTATTCTTTACACTTTAGAAATAATTGCTGGAGTTGGATTATTCTCAATACTTCTATTATCGGTTATATACTTAACTGCAAACTCTTACAATCCATTTATCTATTTTAGATTTTAATCATTATTAATGGAGATAGACCAGCACATATCCAAAGGTAAACGAATAAGAAAGATTATCCTGTTTGCTCTGTTCATTTGCATTATAACTTTGCCGTTATTAGAATATGGGCTAAATGTATCGAACGAGTATGAGAACACTGAAAACAGAAACAAAGCAACACTTCCCAAATTTACCATTAGCAATATAGATTCATTTCCAAACAGGTTTGACGAGTACTTTAGTGACAATCATAATTTTAGAGGCGACCTGCTAATACTTAACAGTTTGTTTAAAATTAATGTTCTTAATATTTCACCTGTTAAAGATATCGTTGAAGGAAAAAATGGTTGGTATTATCGCACAAAGTATATTGAGCCTTATATTAATGAGCGCCTATTCAATAATATTGAGTTAGATAGCTTTAATGCTATTTTTACTTATAGGGCTAGTTGGCTTGCCGATAAGGGTATTAAAAACTACTTTATCATTGTTCCAAATAAATCACAGATATATCCAGAGTTTTTACCTGATCGTTACAGTAAAAGCAGACTGACAAAAACAGATCAGTTTATAAAATCAACTAAAAAAATTCCAAACTTTGAAGTATTCTATTTAAAAGATGCACTATTATCAGAAAAAGAAAAATCATCATACAACTTATACTATAAAACTGATCAGCATTGGAATGAATATGGTGCAGTTGTAGGTTTAATTGCAATAATTAATAAAATTAAACTTGATTTTCCGGAACTCCAATCTATTCAATTATCTGATTTTAATATTGATACGATTTCAGTTGAAGGGAAGGGTATGGCAAAAGCTTTATTGCAAAATAAATCGATCAAGGAATTAGAGATTAAAATGATAAATAAAATTCCTAAAGAATTACAATATCATGATACAACTATGTATCCCATTCCCGCAAAATTTCCTTATAAGTTTATACATCAACAATTCTATTCAACTAATGAAAAAAACCTTCCAAAAGTGTTGATAATACGTGATTCTTTTTCTAGTATATTAAAAAAACAATTTTCCAGATCGTTTAGTTGGTCTACTTTTTTTTGGGATTCTTGGTGCTATGAGTTAAATAAATCAGTTGTTGAAAATGAAAAACCTGATATTTTTATAACAATTATTATTGAAAGTAATCTTCCATACATTATTTATAAGCATCCTTCTGCTCGCAAAGATAAATTAGATGTAATTGATGTAATTTAACTTAGAATTCACAAAGAATATCTATGAAAAATTCTACTGTATAGTAATGGTTAATAGCAAACACCTACAATCCATTATCCATTTTTGATTTTAGTATAATCCATGAAAGAAGATCACATAATTAGCATTGGTACTCGAATTCGAAAAATAATTGGTTTTATACTGTTTGTATGTATAATTTCTCTTCCAATCCTGGAAAATGTGCTAAATATTTCATCTGAATATGAAAATACTGAAAATCGAACAAAAGCACCTCTTCCGAAATTCGATATTGAATATCTGGATCCTTATCCATCTGAATATGAGAAATATTTTAATGACAATCATAATTTTCGCGGCGAACTCCTACTTTTAAATAGTAAATTCAAATTTAACATTCTTAATATTTCGCCCGTTAAAATTGTAGTTGAGGGAAAGGATGGATGGCTATATACTTCTAAATACATTGAATCTTATATTAATAGTTGGTTGTTTACAAATATTGAGCTTGACAGTTTATATAAAATTTACTTACAAAGATCGAAATGGCTTGATGAACAAGGGATTAAGCATTACATTGCAATTGTTCCCAACAAAGCACACGTTTATCCGGAGTTTTTACCTGATCACTTAAAAAAAAGCAGGGTCACAAAAACAGACCAGTTTATTAAAGCACTTGAACAAATACCTAACCTTAATGTGTTTTACTTAAGAGATGCATTGCTTGAAGAGAAAGAAAAATCTCCATATAACTTATTCTACAAAACCGATCAACATTGGAATGAATATGGAGCAACAGTTGGCGTAAAAAAGATTGTGAGTGAAATCAAAAAAGATTTTCCTGGAATGAAGGATGTTGAACTAAGTGACCTTATTATTGATACCACATATACAGATGGACGTGGCTTGGCCAGAATGCTCATGCTTCAAAAATCAATTAAAGAAATGGTGATAGATGTAAACCATATTGATTCAACGAAAAGCAATAAAATTGACACCTTAATTTATCCTATTCCCGAGGTTTTCCCTTATAAAGACAGGCATCAGGTATATTATTCATCAAATGATAAAAAACTACCCAAAGTATTGGTCATTCGCGATTCATTTACCGATGCCCTGATTGACAAACTACCTAATTCCTTTAGTGAAACAACATATATTTGGGATACGTGGTGCTACGAATTACATGAAGACATTGTTGCTAATGAAAAACCTGATATTTTTTTAACAATAATAATTGAAGCAAACCTTCCATTTATTATATACAAACACAACTCGGTACGGGAAGATGGCTATATTGCCATTGAGCCGAATAAAAAACCATTACTGGATTAAGTTTGCAACTTAATCCTAATAAAATAAATATTGAGTTTAAGTTACAAACTTAAACTAGTAAATACTTGGAAAAACAAAAAAATATATGTAACTTGCTAGTCATTAATGTGTATTAATACATGTAACAATGAAACCCACAAAAACCATCCTACTAGTATTGCTCGTAAGCTTTGGGCTAAATACTGTAGCTCAAGTTGCTATTAATACCAATGAAAAAGCTAGTAATAATAAAAGTGCAATACAGGCAGATGCAGCAATTGCGAGTGGGCAAAAAACCACGCACCAAAGCATTAACCCTGATACAACATTCAACAATATTAGTATTCAATCTAAAGATAATTGTATCCCACCAAAGGATTTAACAGTAACACTTGAGAATGATAACCTTGCTCATTTGTTATGGGATACTATTTTTTTAGTTGATGAATGGATATACTATCATGACGGATCATTTGAAAATAGTTTCTGTTCAACAGAAGGAGGTGCCGGATTAGCTCAGGTATTTACGCCAGAGGAATATCCCATAACAGTAACAAAAGTTGCATATTATAATGATGATTATGGTATTCCCGGTCAAGAGAATGAAGTATATGTATTAACCGGAGATGGCTCTACAGTATTGGCAGGACCATATAGTGTTACCGGAGAATATGGAGACACATGGGTACCTGTTGATATTGATGATGTTAAACTCGAATCAGGTACATTTATGGTATATACAGCTAATGTAGCGCCTGATGGACCATATATTGGTGTTGATGATAGTTTTTATAATGGCACATTGTACTATGGGACAGTGGGTGCATTTACTGAATTAGGTACATATGGATACTACTATGTTGGTAGCCATGAAGCTTCAGTTATATATGGTGATTTAAGTACAAACGCTGCCCCTAACTCTGCTATATTACGTCCTACTAATCATGCTCTTAATAATAGTCCTACAATGGCCGTATCTAATCATGTTTCTGATAAGGTTGAAAGACCTTTTGATAACAAACAAACAAGATCACCCTTAGGTTATAATATTTATTTGGACGATGATTTGATAGAAGCCTTATGGCCTTATAATTTCTATTCTCATAATTTTAATGTTGTAGAAATGTGTTATACTGTAACTTCTGAATATAACAATTGTGAGTCAGATCCTTCAAACGAAGTTTGCTTTCACTTGGAAAGTATTGATGAAATAGGAGAAAATGAAGTATCATTGTATCCTAACCCTGCATCAAATTATATTACTCTTACATCTATACATAAAATAACTCGCATAACTTTAACCAACTATATTGGTCAGATAGTTTATGTTGAAGATGTAAACGGTGACTCAAGAGTTGAGTTAAACACTAATTCATATCCCGCAGGAGTTTATCTTGTTAAAATTGAAACCGAAAGTGGAGTAGTTACAAAACGTATTATTATTAGAAGGTAATAATATCACGAGGGTAGTTGCCTAACAACACAATACCAAGTCTATTTTGCGAGTCTGTCGGCCTGATCGTAGTGAAGGAACTCTTTTTGTGAGCTTAAAGATACTTCGCTACACTCAGTATGATAAGGACTTGCTAAATGAGTCTGTAAGAAACCGAGAAGAGATTAGTACTCATTTTGCTTCCGACCCGACGGTTTGAAAAAAACCCGTCGGGTCTTTGCGGTATAAATTCTTGAAAATACTTGGAAAAACAAAGAAATATATGTATATTGCTAGCCATTAGTCTGTATTAATACATGTAACAATGAAACCCACAAAAACCATCCTACTAGTAATACTCGTAAGTTTTGGGCTAAATACAGTAGCTCAAGTTGCAAGTAGTACCACTAGGGCAAGTAATAATAACCGGGCAATACAGGCAGATGATACATTTACGAACGGACAGGAAAGCATAAGCATTAACTCTGATGCAACATTAAGCAATGTTAGTATTCAAACTAAAGATGATTGTATCCCTCCAAGGAATTTAACTGCAGAAGAGGATTGTTGGTATTATGTTATTCATCTTTCTTGGGATCAGCCACCACCCCCACCGGTAGCAGAATGGATATCCTATAACGATGGAACATTTGAGAATGGATTATGTTCAACAGCAGGAGGAGATGGATTGGCTCAGATGTTTACACCAGTGGAATATCCAGTAACAGTAACAGAAGTTAGATATTATAATACGGCCTATTTTTATCCTGATCAAGAGAATGAAGTATATGTATTGACCGGAGATGGTTCTACAATATTGGCAGGACCATATAGTGTTACCGGAGAACCTGGTGATACATGGGTAACTATTGATGTTGATGATATTACTCTCGAATCAGGTACATTTATGGTATACACGGCAAACGTACTACCAAATGGACCATATGTAGGTGTTGATGACAGCTTTTATGATGGTACTTTATACTTTGGATCACCGGGAGATTTTACTGAATTAGGTACATGGGGATACTACTATGTTGGTAGCCATGAGGCTTTTGTTACATATGGTAATTTAAGTGCTGATGTTGTACCTAGCTCTACTGTATTAAGTCCTGCTAATGCTCTTAATAATAGTTCTGCAATAGCTGTATCTAATCATGTTTCTGCTAAGGTTGAAAGACCTGTTGACAACAAACAAACAAAATTATTCTTTGGTTATAATATATATCTGTATGGGGAATTAATAGAAACACTTTGGCCTAATAATACCTATGATTATCCATCAATAGGTGATAGTTACCATTGTTTTACTGTAACTTCTGTATATACCAATTGTGAGTCAGACCCTTCAAACGAAGCATGTGCTTATTTATGGGACGGTATTAATGAATTAGGAGAAAATGAAGTATCATTGTATCCTAACCCTACATCAAATTATATTACTATTACATCAATGCATGAAATGATACGTATAACTGTAAACAACTATATTGGGCAGATAGTTTATGTTGAAGATGTAAACTGTGATACTAAAGTTGAGTTAAACACTAATTTATATCAAGAAGGAATATATCTTGTTAAAATTGAAACCGAAAGCGGAGTAGTTACCAAACGTATTATTATTAGAAGGTAATAATATCACGAGGGTAGTTGCCTTGCAACACATTACTGGATTAAGTTTGTAACTTAATCCATATAAAGCACATATTGAGTTTAAGTTACAAACTTAAACTAGTAAAAGACAAAATAGTAATCATGGCAAGTAAATATAAATTTCATGACCCGGAAGGCACCTATTTCGTCACAATGACTGTTGTTGACTGGATTGATGTTTTTACAAGGCCAATATACAAAGACATAGTTGCTGGCAGCTTAATATATGCAATTAAGCATAAAGGCCTAGTTCTACATGCTTGGGTTATAATGAGTAATCATGTTCATTTTATAATATCTTCCCGTCCAAAACATAATTTGCCAGATATTTTTAGGGATATGAAGAAGTTTACTTCAAAAAGAATAATCAAAGAAATTGAAACCAATATTGATGAAAGTCGAAAAAAGTGGATGATGAAGATTTTCAAAAGTCATGGCATAAAAAATCCAAACAATAAGGAGATCCAGTTTTGGCAGCAAGACAACCACCCAATTGAATTAGATACAAATAAAATGATAGATCAGAGATTGGACTATCTACATAATAATCCTGTTAAGGTAAATATAGTTGACCAGGCAGAATACTATGTCCATAGTAGTGCTGTTGATTATATTGGTGGGAAAGGGTTAATTCCTCTGGAGCTAATAGATTGAAATCCTCCTCCTATTACTGGATTAAGTTTGTAACTTAATACCTATGAAGTACATGTTTAGCTTAAGTTATAAACTTAAGCTAGTATATAGTTTAAGTTGCAAACTTAAACTAGTAAAAAAAATTTAAAACTACTTCTTTGCCTCAATAAGTAAATTAAGCATACTAACACCGGCCTCCGAAATAACAGTACCGGGACCAAAAATTGCAACAACACCTGAATCATAAAGAAACTGATAATCCTGAGGTGGGATTACTCCACCAACAATAACCATAATATCTTCACGGCCAAGCTTCTTTAATTCTTCAATAGCTTGTGGAACAAGTGTTTTGTGGCCTGCCGCAAGGCTGGAAACCCCAAGAATATGAACATCATTCTCAACAGCTTGCTTTGCAGCTTCTGCAGGAGTTTGGAATAATGGTCCAATATCAACATCAAAGCCAATATCAGCATAACCTGTGGCAACAACTTTTGCTCCTCTATCATGCCCATCCTGACCCATTTTGGCAATCATAATCCTTGGTCGGCGGCCATCCAATTTGGCAAACTCATCTGCAAGCTCATGAGCTTGTTTAAATGACGCATCATTTCCTGCTTCTGATGCATACACTCCCGATATAGATCTTATAACTGCTTTATATCTTCCCATAATTTTTTCGCAAGCATACGAAATTTCTCCGAGACTTGCACGATTTTTTGCTGCTTCAACTGCTAATTCCAATAAATTTCCTTCGCCTGTTTCACATGCCTTTGTAATCGCATCAAGATTTTGTTGAACTTTTTTACTATTACGCTCAGCACGTAATTTTGCCAATCTTTCCAACTGAGACTCACGAACTGCGGTGTTGTCAATTTCAAGAGTATCAAGTGGATCTTCTTTATCAAGCTTATATTTGTTAACTCCCACAATCACATCTTTATGGGCATCAATACGAGCTTGTTTACGTGCGGCGGCTTCTTCAATCCTCATTTTTGGCAAGCCTGTTTCAATTGCCTTTGACATACCACCCATTTCTTCAATCTCCTGGATTAACTGCCAGGCTTTATTAGCCAGCTCATGGGTTAAGCTTTCAACATAATATGATCCTGCCCATGGGTCAACCGAACGACAAATATCTGTTTCTTCTTGTAAATACAGCTGTGTATTACGAGCTATTCGCGCAGAGAAATCTGTAGGGAGTGCAATTGCTTCATCCAACGCATTGGTATGAAGTGATTGAGTATGCCCGAGAGTTGCCGCCATTGCTTCAACACACGTTCTTGCAACATTGTTAAACGGATCTTGCTCCGTAAGGCTCCATCCGGATGTTTGAGTGTGGGTTCTCAATGCCATCGACTTCGGATTTTTGGGATTAAATTCCTTCACAATCTTAGCCCATAACATACGTCCGGCACGTAATTTTGCTATTTCCATAAAATGATTCATACCTGAACCCCAGAAAAACGAAAGTCTGGGTGCAAAATCATCAATTTTTAATCCTGATTTAAGACCTGTTCGGATATAATCAAGACCATCAGCAAGTGTGTAGGCAAGTTCAATATCAGCCGTTCCTCCCGCTTCCTGTATGTGATAACCCGAAATAGAAATGGAATTAAATTTTGGCATCTTATGCGAAGTATATTCAAAAATATCAGAGATTATTCGCATTGATGGTAGTGGAGGATAAATATACGTGTTACGAACCATAAACTCTTTTAGAATATCATTTTGAATGGTTCCTTGCAGTTCTTCCAGACTTGCCCCTTGCTCAAGAGCTGCAACTATATAAAAAGCCAATACCGGCAAAACAGCTCCATTCATAGTCATTGAAACTGATATTTTGTCTAACGGTATTTGGTCAAATAATATCTGCATATCAAGGATGGAGTCAATCGCAACACCTGCTTTTCCCACATCACCTTCAACACGCTCATGATCTGAGTCGTAACCTCGATGAGTAGCCAAGTCGAAAGCTACTGACAAACCTTTTTGACCGGCAGCCAGGTTTCGACGGTAAAATGCATTTGATTCTTCGGCTGTTGAAAAACCTGCATATTGCCTGATTGTCCATGGACGGGTAACATACATTGTTGAATAAGGTCCGCGTAAATATGGAGGTATTCCAGCAGCATATTCTAAGTGATCCATGCCATCTAAATCAGAAGAAGTATAAACAGATTTTATATCAATTTGTTCCGGTGTTTTCCAATCGGCTGCAATATTATTATCAGCTTCCCAATGAGTATTATCCTTACTTTGTTTAGGATTGCTGTTGATATCTATATTTTTAAAGTTTGGTTTCATCGTTATCAATTATGTAATGGTACAATGATTTTATTATTTAATGTGGTTAAGTTTTTGAGATTGAGATTAAGGTTGAGTATTGAGATCATCTTAGCCTCAAACTTAGCCTTAATTTTTATTTCTTAGAACTAACTCCTGATACCTGGTTAATTCTTCCAGCAAATTGCTTTTTACGTGAATAAAGTTAGTTATCCCAAGTTCATTAAATCCTGTAATTAAATTTTTGGGGTATCCCGCTACAACAACAATTGCATCTTTATTTAATGCATTATAAATTGGCTCAACTATATTTGCATATTCATCATCAGAACTACAAATAACTACAATTTCAGGATTTGAGTCTTTAGCAGTATCTATACCTTCTTCAATACTTTTAAATCCAGGATTATCCACAACCTCAAAGCCTGCACAACCAAAAAAGTTGTTCGCAAATTGTGATCTTGCTTTTCGCATTGACAGATTTCCATAAGTAAATATCCAAACAACAGGTCGTTTATTACTCAAGGCAAACTCATCGGTTTTGAATCGCAATTCTTCCAGTTGTTCTGCTCCACGATAAATTACAAGAGGTTCAGCTTCTGCACTGCCAGTTTTAGTTTTTTTCTTTGGAAATTCAACTTTAGAATTAAAATATTCAGTTGCATTTGGATATTGATTTATTCCTAGTATTGACTTCCTTCGTGTGGCAATGTCAGTATTCAATTTAACAGCTTCTTCATTAACAATATTCTGAATAATTCCTTTACGGAAAGCTTTAATATATCCACCCTCATCATCAATTTTTAAAAATAGTTTCCAGGCATTCTGAATAAGTTTATCTGTAAGGCTTTCGATGTAATATGAACCTGCACCTACATCTGCAATCTTATCAAAATATGATTCACCTTTTATCACAAGTTGCTGATTGCGAGCTATCCGTTCTGAGAACTCAGTTTCGGTTTCATAAACCGAATTAAATGGTATTACACTCATCGAATTAACACCACCCAATACAGCCGACATAGTTTCGGTTGTTGTACGTAGCATATTTACATATGGATCGTAAATTGTTTTATTACAAACAGAATTACTACAATGAATATTCATACTTGCATTTGAAGCATCATTCAGTCCATATGCATTTACCAGTTTTGCCCAAAGGTATTTCGCTGCCCTGAACTTTGCAATTTCCATGAAATAATCAGACCCCACTGAAAAATGAAAACGAATACGAGATGAAACCTCATCGATTTCCAAATTGTTATTAGTGAGATAGGTAAGATATTCAGCTGCAATAGCCATTGAAAAAGCAAGTTCGCTTACAATACTTCCTCCCGAATTATTGAAAATAGAAGCATTAATGTTCAAATACTGAAACTTTAGCAGATGTACTGAAGCAGAATGTAACTTCAACAACATTGCAAGATCCTGCTCTTCAGAAATTTGGAATTTACCTGTTAATGAGAAATCTCCAATTGGGTCATATTCAACACATCCCTTTACCTTTTCAAGGTCACGATTATATTTTTTTACTAGCAGATCAATGGCCTTAAGGGTTTCCAGAGGATAACTGGTATTGAAATTCATCTCCATGATATCAGCACGAATATTCTGACAAAGATTTTCTATACTTTCAACATCAGGTTCAAAATTATCATCAAAATAAAACCCCAAAGAATCAACACCTTTAAGCCTTATTTTCAACGCTTTTTTGTTGGCTTCTTCAATATTTCCAACTTTAATATCCTGGCGAATAAGCCAGTTATTATGCTTAATTTGATTTCCTCTAACATAAGGAAAACTGCCGGGATATGTATTCATGTGAGGAAAGCTATTCAAATCCTCGCTTCTATAATAAGGTTGTACTTTAAATCCTTCACGGGTGTTCCAGATCAATTTCTTATCGTAATCAGCACCTTTAAGATCCTTAATTATTTTTTCCTTCCATTCCTCGTTTGAAACAGGAGGAAATTCTCCAAAAAGTTTCTCTTTATTCATAAGAATAATGATTTTTAATTTGGAGCAAAATTAATAGAAAATAATTGGCAAATAAGTATAATTATGAATTATTGTTAAATAATTAACAAGAGGTGATTACTACATATTTTCAATTTGGGCAATTAATGCGCTAACTCTTTCAGCACTTGTATATTTATGTGCAAATTCAGGTATTTCTTCAGTTCCTCCCATATAAATATCATTTCTTCTAAATTCCATTCCGCTTTCATAACTATTTCGTAACGACAGATGAAACGCTTTAGCTTTAGTTTGCCCTGCTAAATATTGTATATTATCCTCTGAAATTCCACTTCCAGGCATAATAATAACATTGTTTCCGGCATGCCTTACCAATTCAGCGATTAAAGAAACACCATTAATTGCTTTGTTTTTTTGCCCGGAAGTAAGAACCCTGCTTAAACCAAGCTTCATACATGTATCTAATGCCTCGAAGGCATCTATAGTCATATCAAATGCCCGATGAAAGGTTATTGGTAGTCCTTTAGCAGCTTCAATTAATCGAGAGCACTTTTCATAATCAATTTTACCATTGGCCCTTAAGCAACCTATAACAATACCATCAGCACCTATATTATATGCTACTTCAATATCCTTTAACATCACATCCATTTCATCTTTTGAATAAAGGAAATCGCCCCCACGAGGGCGAATAATAGGAAACACATTAAGAGAGGTAACTAATTTTGTTTGAAATATCATTCCGGGTGATGGAGTAGTGCCGCCTTCGTATAGGTTATCACAAAGTTCAACCCTATCGGCACCTCCTTTTTCTGCAGCTATTGCAGATATAACAGAATTAGCACAAATTTCAATCTCAAATTGATTCCTTTTCATTTTTCTTTGTAATAAAAAAACCTGTCAGCAACCCAACTCCTGCCATTAAAAATATAGATGCAGGAAAAGCAACTTCTTCTGACATTCCAACAGTAAGATTTAAGAAACTACCCAATAAAATACCCACACCAACACCAATAGATACAAGACCAAGACTTAATACAACATTTCTCCATGCATTTGAACTTGAAGATAACGCTTTTTTACTACTATAAAAAACACTTACATCTTTGTCTTTTTCAATTAACGCAAGACGTTCCTTATGTCGAGCAGTGAAGTAAAGATAACAAATTCCAAAGATTACAATAAATAGACTGATAAACACAATTGATACTTCCATTTTTCTAAATTTTATGATTAATAACTTTAATATCTTTGACAGTAGTTTTGTGTTTTGGTTACAGAAATAATTTTCTTTGTTTACTATGGCTCGATTATTAATAAAAGGATTAATAGTGACACTTGAAACTTTCCTTATTTTTTTTGTAACCAACTATATATTTGTGTGTCTAAAATAAAATGGTGTCATTAGATGAAAACATATTAATTGAAAAAACACTTAAAGGAGATATACATTCTTTTGAGTCAATTGTTAAAGACTACAATATGATGGTTTACACATTGGCTTACAGGGTGTTAAAAAACAAAGAGGAGGCCGAGGAACTAGCCCAGGATGTATTTCTAAAGGTTTATCAATCGTTGGGCAGTTTCAATAGGACGTCAAAATTGTCCACATGGATTTACCGAATAACATATAATGCTTCTATTAGCAAATATAAATCTCATAAAAGAAAAATAGACGCAATAGAAATAAATAATTCCATTGAATTTAATATTTCTGATTCTACTGATACTCATCGTGATATTAATTTTAATGAAAAAAGAGAAATTATTAATGACTCGCTATTAAAACTTCCGGAAACAGAAAAGATAATTGTAACTTTATATTACTATGAAGAATTACCAATTAAAGAAATAGCTGAAATTATAGGAATAACTCCCCAAAATGTTAAAATTAAACTCTATAGAAGCAGAAAAAAACTTTATAATGAACTAAAAGACAAAGTGGGACAACAAAAAATTGATTATTATGAATATAGCTAGTGAAAATACTGATGATTTTGTGAAAAAAGCTGTTAAAATTGCATCACTTGAAAAGCCTGGTGATGAGTTTATTTCATCAGTAATGAATAAAATTGAAGATATCAATGTTGCAAATAAGAAACTCCCGGTTACAAGTCCAATAATATCATGGAAAGGCTGGGTTACTATTGGTGCTATAATAATTATAATATTTACTCTGCTATTAGTATTCGATTCATATACTTTGAGTTTTTCTACTTTTATTCAATATCTTGATCGTATTACAATAGTACCTTTTTCAATATCTGTATCTAGTACATTTTTGACTGGAATATTTGTGTTTATATTCTTTTTTATTCTTCAAATTTCTCTTTCTGTTAATGGATTAAAAGAAACGAAAAATGTCTGAACCCCTGATTTATTTATGATTAATGTGATATACAATGATTAAAAATGAATATAACTATTCTGACCTAACATCAAGAATCATAATTCAGACTATGGTTCAAGAATTAGCACGCTCTCTTTATCAAGCTCTTTTTTATTCGTATTAATAACACGATATTCACCTTTGTTAAACATATATGCCTGATCTGAATAATAGGGACTCATAACATTTCCTGACTGGCCAGTTGGAATAATCGATAAAGCGTGATCTGTATCTGCAAAATCAACAAGCATTCTCATTGCTGGACCATCAACTATCTTAAAAATTCCAGACTTATTATATTTAAAGCCCTCTTTATCAATAACATCATTGGCGCCAGCCTTTGCAAACGGACCAACATTGAAGATTTTATCCAATGGTTCTTCACGACCAATTGGGTGAACATGTGTAAGTGTATGAACTCTTCCCCATGTCCAGGTACCAACATCATCACCCATTTGAGCAATAAGCGAGGTTATGGCATCTTCCAATGATTGCGTAAAAATTTGTTTTCTTGATTCATTCAATTCATCCGTAGCCACATCATCATACCAAATTGAATTTGGATTTGAAAATATTGCTGCCATTTTTGATCGAACAAGAAATGATTTTGAGAAACTAATAAAATCCTGATCAACCAGCTCATCTGCCATGGTATTATACATTAAAAAATAAACCAGGTTATTGAATATTGTTGCACCAATACTTTGAATTCCGGTACTTCCATCCCAATCTTTAAGTTGATTAATTGCTAATGCAAATGTAGGACTGATATTGGCAACACTTCGTGTATCAGCTTCGGATAATATTAGTGCAGCAAGCGTTGTATCCCTTTCTGAAGTGTTATCAAGTTGTACTTCCTTTAAACCATCAATATCCCACTTATCACGTGAATTTATCAACCTTTTTATGCGTGCTGCCCGCAATCCTGCCGAGTAATAACCAGGATATAAAACACTATCAACCCGCTGATGTTCATCATTTGATGTGGTTATAAACCCATCCTCAGGATTAATTATTTTCGGATTCTTTTCAAACGGATAGTAGCCCAATATCTCATCATTTCCACTTGCTCCGTCAAGTATTATTTTCGAATTAACATGCTCCGGCCTAATGGGTATTTTACCTACCGACCAAAGTGCTATGTTATCCTCATTATCACCATAAATCATATTCATGCCAATTAAATCAACAAGTTCCATTGCGGCTTCAAAATCCAACATATTATGAGCATTATTAATTTTATATAAGGCGTCAAGAACAGTAGATTCCATTTCGTTTAATGCCCACCATAATGTAACCGGAGGATCATTATCTGTTGCAATATTATTATAAATTCCATTTAAAACAGGCCCATGACGTGTACTACGAATTGTAAAATCAATATCTTCAGCTCCTTTAACAGGAATGACTTTTGTCACCGTACTATATTCCTGCCAGTGATCGTTAACCCATACCTGGTTAGGGTTATCAGGGTTTTGTTTTTCACGATATAGATCCATATTATCAAATGGAAATATAGTAGTTCCCCACGCAATTTCGTTATTATGACCAACAATAGCAAAAGGTACCCCAGCAAGATAATAACCTGCCATAGAAAAACCGGGGTATTCAAGATATGCTTCATACCAAACTGCCGGCTGTGAATATTTAATATGTGTATCATTGGCAAGCAATACCTTACCCGATTTTGATCTGTCGCTACTTAACACCCAGTTATTTGAGCCATACCACACAGGGATAGGCAGAGTCTCAAATATATGCTGTATAACGGAAGACAATTTACTCAATTGCTTTGTGGAATCTCCAGATTTAGGATAATGTAAGCTATTTGAAATCGAATCAAGATCAAGATCCAAAAGATAATCCTCACCAAGATTCTCTAATATTCGGGTAACTATAGGCTCCTGCGAAAGTGCCGATGTAAATGATAACGACATGTATCCGATGGCAGTATATACATCAACAGGTTTAAATAGCTCCGGTTTAAAATTTAACAAAGTAAATTCAATGGGTAAAGTTCCATTTTCAATAAAGCTATTTATTCCAGCAAGGTAGGCAATTGTCTCTTTTTTATATTGCTCATTGGTACTATTAAAAAATTTGTCAGCACTTTTTACGGCCATCTCCCGAATCCCAAGTGTAAGCATAGTTTTATCAGTATTGATAAACTTTTCACCAAGCAGCTCTGATAATCTTCCTGATGTAACACGCCTTATCATCTCCATTTGAAACAATCGTTCCTGAGCTTGAACATATCCCAATGCCATATATGCGTCATGTGAATTTTCAGCATAAATGTGTGGTACACCATAATCATCAAAAATCACTTCCACCTTATTTTCAAGTTCTTGCATAGTTACTATCCCCGAATAATCAGGTTTAGTTGATCTTAGCCAAAAATAACTTGCCATTGCAAATACAACAACAATAATTATTAGTATGAAGAATATTTGCTTTATAATTTTCATATTTGAACGATTTTATGATTTATAATAAAATGTTAGGCATATAAACAAATCAATTAAGGATAATCCATTCTCCTTCACGCTTATACTGCAATATTACAAATTCTATTCGAATGATAAAGAACCAAGTGTACTACCTATAAGATAATTTCAGATATTTGCCGCCTTAAAAATTTTTTAAATACAAAATAGAAAACAAATGGAAAATCATACTGAAAAAGTTTGCTTATTCTGCAAACGTAACGAACAAGAGGTACCCTTAGTAGCTGTTGATTTTAAAAACAATAACTACTGGATATGCCCACAACATATACCTGTTCTGATACATGATCCCTCAAAGTTAGAAGGAATGCTACCGGGAGCAGAAGACTTGCAAGCAGGTTAAAAAAGCAATCTAGAAAGGAGCATATTTCAAAAATATTGCTCCTTTTTTAAGTCTATAAATGATAATTTTCAGTATCAAAGTCGATATAAAAATCGGCATCCTTTTTTAATTTCATAACTATATCCTGCTCTTTCGACATTACCTTTAAACGGAAGGCATCAGTTTCTTCAATTCTCTCATATGTATTGTATTTCAAAGCCTCTTGATAGGATAGTTCTATAAAAACCTTTAGCCTTGATTCTTTACATTTTATGGAATATAACCCCTTAATAATGAGTAAATCAACCCCATCAAAATTTGTAATAAGCTCATCTTCATAATCGGTAACCATATCAACTAATGGCATACTGGCTATTTTACTTTTTTTAAAATCCTGAATATTTTCATAGATTTTATTCCAGTCATATTCATCTAAACCAACACTTTCAAGACCATTATCCAATCTCCATTTTTTTCTATCGATTGGTGGAATTTTATAATAATTATCAAGATCCATAATTTTAGCACGGATTCCTTGTTTTTTAAGAAGTTTAGCAACCAAATAGGAAACCGTTGATTTTCCTGTTCCAACTTCACCGGTTACAGTAATTATATTTTTTGGTATATGATCCTCTAACACTCTATTGAAAATTATTCGTGCAGCAGCACGATGTTTATCGGTTATTGTAAATACTTGATTTTGCATCTATTGATTTAATTATATTATGTATTTAAAAATGATATGTAATTTATGTAATCACAAATAAACATCAAATAACGCTATATTGTGTGTGTTTTCGGATATAAATGTTTTATTAATAACATCATTGCTTAATAATTGTTGCATTCGGCAATTTAGACACTTGCTAAATTAGCAATAGTATGTTAATATGGATATATTTAGCATATCTATATATTAAAATATTACTACATTTGCGCCAATGAATAAAAAAGTAAAACGAAAAATAAAACCATATAAAATGCAAAAAATAACTGTTATTGGAGCTGGTAATGTTGGGGCTACATGCGCTAATGTAATTGCTCAAAAAGATCTTGCAAAAGAAGTTGTATTAGTTGATATAAAAGAAGGTATTGCTGAGGGAAAAGCTCTTGATATATGGCAAACTGCTGCCATTAATCATTTTAACACACGTGTTACAGGTGTAACTAACGATTATTTGAAAACCAAAGGTTCCGGTATAATTGTTATCACATCTGGTATTCCGCGTAAGCCCGGTATGTCGCGTAATGACTTGATAAAAACAAACGCATCAATAGTAAAAGATGTTACAGAAAAAGCCATTAAGTATTCACCTGATGCAATCATTATAGTAGTAAGTAACCCGCTTGACGTTATGACGTATGCTGCGTATCTGGCTTCAAACAAACCTTCAAGAAAAGTGTTTGGAATGGCAGGTACACTTGACACAGGACGTTATCGCGCATTTCTTGCAAGTGCTTTAAATGTAGCTCCCATTGATATACATGCTATGTTGCTTGGAGGTCACGGTGACACTATGGTACCACTACCAAGATATACATCTGTAAATGGTATCCCTATAACTCAACTATTAGGAAAAGACGAAATTGACAAGATTGTTGAAAGAACTAAAAAAGGTGGCGGCGAACTTGTAAATCTAATGGGAACAAGCGCATGGTATGCTCCTGGAGCGGCTGCAGCACAACTTGTTGAAGCTATTGTTGATGATCAGAAAAAAATCGTTCCTCTTTGTGCGTGCCTCAATGGCGAATATGGTTTAAAAGATGTTTACCTTGGTGTACCTGTTAAACTGGGTAAAGATGGTGTTGAAGAAATTATTGAAATTGATCTTGACAAAGACGAAAAGAAACTTCTTGAAACTTCAGCAAATTCTGTAAAAGAAGTAATGAAAACATTAGACGATATGAAGCTTTTCTAAAATAGATAAGCTAATGTTCTTACCTAATCATTAATGGTTGCGATTCTTGTTTAGGTATTTGGCGCTCTCTTCGGGGAGCGCTTTTTTTATATCATGGCTACAAAAAGGCATCAATAACTTCGCAAGCCTTGTTCTTGACACCTTTTTATAACCACGATAAGAATACTGATTTATATTACCTTTAACGATAATAATAAATTTAAATATGAAAAAGATTGTTGTTCTAACCGGAGCCGGAATAAGTGCTGAAAGCGGCGTTAGCACTTTTCGTGATAGTGATGGACTATGGCGTAATAATAGAATTGAAGAGGTTGCATCACCAATTGCATGGGAAAATAACAGGGAGCTGGTTCTGGAGTTTTACAATCTGCGCCGAAAACAATTGTTTGAAGTTGAGCCAAATGAAGGGCATAAGTGGCTAGTAAAACTGGAAGATAAATATGATGTACAGATTATTACACAAAATGTTGATGATTTACACGAACGTGCCGGTTCAACAAAAGTACTACATCTACATGGAGAGCTAAAAAAAGTTAGAAGCACTAAAAACCCCGACCTTATATATACTCTTGATCACTGGGAATTAAAAAATGGAGATAATTGTGAATTGGGTTCACAACTACGGCCTCATATTGTATGGTTTGGAGAAAGTGTACCAATGATTGAAACAGCAATATCAATTGCTTCTGAAGCAGATATTTTTATTGTAATTGGCACATCAATGGTTGTATACCCTGCTGCCAGCCTAATAAATTTTGTGGGTAACAAAGTTCCAAAATATTATATCGATCCGAATGCAACTATGATACCCGGCATTTCAAATCTTAATATAATTGCCAAAAAAGGTGGAGATGGTGTTCCTGAACTAGTAGGTAAGTTATTAAAAAGAAGCTAATAACATACTAGCAATATTAACAAATAAGGGAGAATTGTTTAGAATATTGCTGCATTGCATATTCCGGTTAAAAATGTAATTTTGCTTTTTAATAAAAATATTATGATCAAAATGCGTATTACGACAATTATTTCTTTTTTATTTTTAACATTAGTGATTTTATCATGTAAAAAAGATGTAAATCAACCGGAAGTTGACCATGTGCTAATTGAAGCTTATGCAATAGAAAACGAATTAGATGGCCAATTTACTTCAACCGGACTATACTATATAATTGAAGAACCCGGAGCTAATGACCATCCTACAATCAATTCTCAAGTTACTGTTTCATATGTGGGATACACTCTTAACGGTGTTGTATTTGATGAAAATGAATATATAACATTTGGGCTTTTTCAAGTTATAAAAGGGTGGCAGGAAGGGCTACAGTTACTTGGTGAAGGCGGTAAGATTCAACTTATTATACCCTCAGGTTTGGCATATGGGACAAATGGTTCAGGAAGTATCGGATCCGATGAAGTACTTGCATTTGATATAACACTTCACTATTTTCAAGACTAGTATAAACAACTATTATGGCACCCGAACATTCATTTTTACTGGAAAAAGCACGTAAATTTTGCGCATATCAGGAACGTTCGATCTTTGACGTTAAAATGAAACTAAAAAGCTGGAACGTTAACGAAAAGATTGTCTCAGAAATTATCCTAAGATTAAAAAAGGAAGACTTCGTTAACGAAGAACGATTTACATTTGCTTATGCCATTGGAAAACTACGGAACAATCGATGGGGAAGAAACAAAATTAGTTATGCTCTTCATCAAAAACAAATTCCGGAGCTAACTATCCAAATTGCTCTAAATTCATTGGATGAAGCAGAATACCTGAAAACGCTGAAAGCCGTACTATCATCAAAGAAAATAGATGATGATAATGAATTCCGCCGAAATAATAAGTTGGTAGCATATGCTCAACAAAAAGGATTTCAGCCCGAGTTGGTTTGGAAAGTCATTAAAGGTGAATTATAGCACATATGTAAGTTTTAGAAACCACATAACCCTCTTTAGTCATACTTCGGTAGGGCAAGCAATTTAACAATTAAACCATCTAACAATAGAGCAGAATGTTTACAACAGAAGGCAGAAAAAAACTTGAAGGAAGGCTTGAAGCCTTAAGGGGGTATCTTTGACATTGACCGAAAAAAAATGGAAATCGATGAGGAGGAAGAAAAAACTCAATCACCACAATTCTGGGATGACCCAAAAGCAGCAGAACAACATCTAAAAAAAATCAAGGTAAAAAAACGTTGGGTAGATTCATTCAACAATGCTCAGGAATCATTTGATGACCTGATCGTATTGGAAGAATTTTTTGAAATTGATGAAGCAACACGTAAGGAGCTAGATGATCAATTCGACGTGAGTAATAATGTCATTGCCAATCTGGAGTTTTTACAAATGCTCAGCAATAAGGAAGATGCTTTTGATGCTATTCTAAAAATAAACCCGGGAGCAGGAGGCACTGAAAGTCAGGACTGGGCAGAGATGCTCATGCGAATGTATATTAGATATGGTGAGCGAAATAACTTTAGGGTTAAAGAGCTTGATTATCACGCAGGTGATGTAGCAGGAATAAAATCAGTCACTTTACAGTTTAGCGGAGAATTTGCCTTTGGATATCTAAAAGGTGAAAACGGTGTTCACCGTCTGGTACGTCTATCACCATTTGATTCAGCTAACCGCCGACATACCTCATTCGCATCAGTATATGTGTATCCGGTTGTTGACGATTCAATAGAAATTAAAGTTAATCCTAGTGAAATAAGTTGGGACACTTTTCGATCAGGTGGTCCGGGTGGACAAAATGTAAACAAAGTAGAAACAGCAGTAAGGTTACATCATGAACCTTCGGGGCTTGTAATTGAATGCCAGGAAACTCGTTCTCAATTACAAAATCGTGAAAAAGCAATGCAAATGCTTCGCTCGCAACTTTATGAAATTGAACTCCGCAAAAAACAAGATGCTAGGGCACAGATTGAAGGAAATAAAAAGAAAATAGAATGGGGTTCGCAAATACGATCATATGTAATGCATCCTTATAAATTAGTTAAAGATGTTCGTACAAATTACGAAACATCTAATGTGCAAAATGTAATGGATGGCGACCTTAACGATTTTATTAAAGCTTTTTTATTAGAGTTTAGTGGGAATAGTTAATATTAGCAGCTATACCAAATAACGTCATTTTCTTCTCAAATCATATAAAACAACAGTAACATAACACCTGCGCCGAGGAAAAACCCACTATAAACTTGTACGGGAGTATGTGCATTAAGTTTTAGACGAGCCGTACCAACAATTCCAGTTACTAATATAATTATGTACAGTAACATGGTTAAGTTAAAATGAAATATAATTGCCATTCCCAGAAAAGTGCCAAACACACCTCCCCATGCTGTTAAATGTAAAGAGATTTTTGTTATATAATTAATTATCAGAGCGATAAGGACAAGCATTGTGGCTCCAATCATAAAAAGAGCCATTATACCGCTTTCGGAGGTTTGCTTAAGCAAATAGTAAGTAGTATAAAATGCAGCTGTAATTATTATCATCGGTAATACACGCTCTTGTTGAGATAGCATTTGCAAACTCTTTATTTTATTAAATTTTAATAAGAAAAATATAATTAGAGATGGTAATACAAACGTTGTGAGAAAAACAATGCCTACAATTATATATCGATAGTTAAGAGGTAATGCAAGTATTGAGTGAGTTTGAAGGTTTATAAGTAATAATAACGCATATGTTGGAACCAGAAGAGGGTGAAATATTATAGATATTATTTTTGCTAAACCTGCTTTCATAGTTGATATTGTAAGGTTGTTATTGCTATCATCTGTCGCTGTGTTATATCAACCTGATAAACATACAACACGATAACTTGACAACAGTTATAGTTCCTTTCGCAATCGTGCTACCGGAATTTTTAGTTGTTCTCTATATTTAGCAACCGTTCTTCGGGCAATTGGATATCCTTTTTCTTTTAATTTAGACGTAAGATATTCATCTGTATATGGTTTTTCTTTGTTTTCTTCACTAATAATCTCTTTTAATATTGTTTTAATCTCTCGGGTGGAAACAGTTTCACCATCCTCTTTTTGCATCGACTCACTAAAAAAGCTCTTAATTAACAATGTACCAAACGGGGTTTGAACATATTTACTATTAGCTACGCGTGATATGGTACTGATATCAAGATTTACTTTTTCAGCAATATCTTTAAGTATCATTGGTTTCAAATTAGTATCATCGCCTGTAAGCAGATAATCGTATTGGTATTCCATTATTGCATTCATTGTTGCATATAATGTATTTTGGCGTTGTTGTATTGCATCAATAAACCACCGAGCTGAATCAACTTTCTGCTTTATAAATGAAGCAGCTTCTCTTTGTTTCTTGCTTCTCTTTTGTTTACCAACAGCATCCATTATACTAGAAAATGAGCTACTTACTCTAAGATCCTGGCTATTCCATGAGTTCAGAGAGAGTTCAAGTTTATCACCATTATTAACAATGGTAAAATCGGGTATTACATAATGATTTTCTTTTGTTGTTTCACTTAACGAATTACCGGGCTTAGGGTTTAGTTTAAGGATTTCATCCATCGCTTCTTTTAGCTGCTCGTCACTTATTTCAGCCCTTTTCATGATTTTTTGATAATGCTTTTTTGAGAAATCGTTAAAATATCTTGTAATAATTTTTATTGCAAGTTCAACCTTCTCAGATGGAGATTCTGCCAATATACGGTTTAGCTGGATTAACAAACAATCTTTAAGATCCTTTGCACCTACTCCAGCTGGGTCAAGCTCTTGAATTATCATTAATACCTTTTCAATATTCAACTTGCTGGCATCAATATTTTGAGCAAAAGCCAGATCATCCACAATTGCATCAATAGATCTATGGAGATAACCGGAATCATCAATATTACCAATAATATATGTGCCAATTTGATTTTCTACTTCGCTCAACTGACGTAAGGTCAACTGTTGTTGAAGATTTTCGTGAAAGCTTGTTCCTGAGACAAAAGGAATTTCCCTCCTCTCATCATCAGAACTGTAATTATTAGTTTTCAGTTTATATGATGGAACATCATCTTCATTTATGTAATCATTAAAGTCGAATTCATCATCCGTAGACTTAAAGTCATCCAGTTCGGTATCACCTACATCATCTTTAACTTCAATATCCTGATCATTATCCTCCTGCTCATTAGAATCTACTTCAAGTGCAGGATTATCTTCTATTTCTTGTTTAATTCGTTGTTCCAAACCAACAGTTGGTATTTGTAATAACTTCATCAGCAGTATTTGCTGTGGCGAAAGTTTCTGAAGTAATTTTTGCTGTAATCGTTGGTTCAGCATTTGTCGTAATTAATATTTCAATGAAGACAAATGTAACAAGATTTTTATTATGGCACAATTTTGGTTAGCAAAATTTTAAAATTGTTATTAACGATAGTGTAATAATCAATTATTCAACTATTCTATTATTCTATTGTTCAGCTTCTTTAAGCCATAGCAAACTACTACCGCATCCCTTTTTCTAACTCCAAATTTCCACTTTATATCTAAAACTCGCAATTCATAGGTGTGCGAGGGAATGGAATTACATCACGAATATTACCCATGCCAGTAATAAACAGGATCAATCGTTCAAAACCTAATCCAAAGCCTGCATGTGGAACAGTCCCAAACTTTCTGGTTTCAAGGTACCACCACATCGACTCCTCAGGAATATCCATCTCCTTCATACGATTGTATAGTTTATCATAGTTTTCTTCACGCTGTGAACCACCTACAATTTCTCCTATCTGTGGGAAAAGAATATCCATAGCCCTAACAGTTTTTCCATCATCGTTTTGCTTCATGTAAAAAGCTTTGATGGAGCTGGGATAATCAGTAAGAATAACCGGCTTTTTAAAATGTTTCTCTACTAAATATCTTTCGTGCTCCGATTGTAAATCGGCACCCCAACCATTAATTACAAACTGAAATTTTTTCTTCTTGTTGGGTTTAGAATTCAACAGTATTTTAATTGCCTCGGTATATGTCAGCCTCTCAAATGGTTGATCTATAACAAAGCGTAACTTCTCAATAAGTTCCATTGAGCGATCATCTGCCTTTTTATTCTTTTCTTCATCTGTTAAACGGTTGCTCAGAAAAGCAAGATCTTCCATACAATGTTCAAGAGCATAAGCAATTACATATTTTAACATATCCTCGGCAAGATCCATATTATCAATAATGTCAGCAAATGCAAATTCGGGTTCTATCATCCAAAACTCAGCAAGATGACGTGCAGTATTTGAATTTTCAGCACGGAATGTTGGGCCGAATGTATAAACCTTCGATAATGCAAGCGCAGCTAATTCAGCTTCAAGCTGACCTGATACAGTTAAGTTTGTAGCTTTTCCAAAAAAATCTTTGCTAAAATCTACTTTCCCGTCATCAGTATGTGGGATATTATCAAGTTCTAATGTGGTAACCTGAAACATTTCACCGGCACCTTCAGCGTCTGATCCGGTGATTATTGGTGAATGAATATTATAGAATCCCCTATCGTTAAAAAACTTATGAATAGCAAAAATCATATTGTGCCTTACACGTGCAATAGTGGCAAAGGTATTAGTACGATAGCGTAGATGTGCCTTTTCACGCAAAAACTCCAGTGAGTGTTTCTTTGGCTGAAGTGGGTATTCATCAGGATTTGCCACTCCCAGTACCTCAACATTCTTAGCATGTACTTCTACATTTTGACCACTACCTGCTGATTCTATTAATTCACCAACTACCGAAAGAGCTGCTCCGGTATTCACTTTTTCCAAAATTTTAGTTGAATTATCGTCAACATCAACAACTATTTGAATATTATTGATTGTGGATCCATCGTTAAGTGCAATAAATGCAACATTTTTACTTCCACGCTTTGTACGCACCCATCCTTGTACAACTATTTCGCTACCAAAATCCTTTGATTGGAGCAATGATTTAATCTCAGTTCTTCTCACTTGACGTAATTTTTAAAATAATATGCAAAAAAACTAAATTTCAGGGATATATAAGCTTATTATTTGTATGAATTTTGCTTTACTGACCGTGAAAGCCATAAGAATAATAAACCCATTGTCATTCTGAGCAAAGCGAAGAATCTCTTATACTCAGATAATCAATGTTTTGAGATTCTTCGCTTTGCTCAGAATGACAAAGACTCGCTATATTAATTCGCATCACTTTTCGCTCATCCGGATTTGTAATCCGGATGCTGTTGATTATGGATTTTAAATCCATTATTTTTACTTTCGGATTTCAAATCCGAAAGAGCAATAGTAGTTAGAGATATTAATAATTAAAAGTCCTATTTAATTCACCATCAATTAGATTTGTAAGTTTCTTTAATTCAAAAAACTCCTGTTGCAATAGATAAACTTCTGATTCATCAGTTGCAGTTTTTAACTGATTTGAAATATCATTTAGTTTTTTGCTTATAAGCCTCGATTTAAACGACATTAAAGTAGAAAGAACAAGATTTGACAAATCATCACCCTCTTGTTTTACAAAAATCTTATTTTTTTCCCAGTTATCACTCAGCTCATATGGTGTAGTAATTAACTCAATTACCAATGTTGAAATTTGTTGATCCGAATGATTTGTAAAATATGATGTGCTTAGAACCCTTTTTTCATCTCGTGCTCTTTTAAACTCATTAAGAATCTTGCAATAAAGATCATTTTCAAATTTTAATTTATCATTTTCAAGATCACTTATAACATACTCAGATATAGAAATATCAACAGTTTCTTCATCTTCTGTGCTTATCTGCAATTCGCTTTCGCCATATAACAACATTAGCCTTATCAAATTATTCTCCAAATGGCTTATATCTAGCGGGTCTACATCAATCTGTTTTAACCTGGTTTCCTTTATATCTTCAGGAGGGATTACTTCGGGAGGGATATTCGATTGCTTTCTAAATTTTTGCCTGAGCAACTTATTTAGCTCATTCATAAGGGTTTGTTCCCCCACATCAAGCAATACACTACATTCCTTAATATATACCGATCGGCTTATTCCATCAGGAATAACTGAAATTGTATGTACAATATCTTTAATAAGCGCGGCCTTCCCTGAGGGATCACCAACAGTCTCTTGCTGAAGTAAATTAGTTTTAAACTTAATAAAATCAACCGCCTTATTAACAATAAAATCTTCTGTTTCGCTAGTACTATGATTTCTGGCATATGAATCAGGGTCTTCTCCTTCCGGGAACAACACAATTTTCACATTCATCCCCTGCTCCAATATTAGGTCAATTCCTCTAAATGATGCTTTAATTCCAGCCGGATCGCCATCATAAAGTATTGTTATATTGGGGGTATATCTGCTAATCAGTTTAATCTGATCCACTGTTAATGACGTACCCGAAGATGATACAACATTTTCAACGCCAGCCTGATGCATCGAAATTACATCAGTATAACCTTCAACAAGATAACATTTGTTTTGCTTAACTATTTCATTACGTGCAAAGTAAATGCCATACAACACCTTGCTCTTATTATAAATATCCGACTCGGGTGAATTAACGTATTTAGCTTTTGATTTCTCAGAAGAAAGAATCCTTCCTCCGAAACCTATAACCCTTCCGGTAAGATTATGAATCGGAAAAATTACCCTTCCTTTAAATCGGTCGAGTAGTTTATCATCTTTATCAATACTTAAACCTGTTGATACAAGGATATCCTCTTTATAACCATTTGCTAATGCTTCTTTTGAATAATCCTCCCACTGATCAATTGCATATCCAAGCTGAAACTTTTCTATTGTAGATTCGCGAAATTCTCTTTCTTTAAGATAACTTAATCCAACAGACTTACCCTCATTCTTTTCAAAAAGATTTTTTGTGAAATACTGAGTAACAAAAGAATTTAGCGCCAGCATACTTTCTTTTTCATCCAGTTGCTGTTGCATTTCAGGCGTAACTTCCTCTTCTTCTATTTCAATATTATATCTTTTTGCAAGATAGCGAAGTGCCTCAGGATAAGTGTAATGCTCATGCTCCATTATGAAGCCAACAACATTACCCGCCTTGCCACATCCAAAACATTTATAAATACCTTTGGCAGGACTTACGCTAAAGGAAGGTGTCTTTTCGTTATGAAACGGGCACAGTCCTAAGTAGTTAACTCCCCTCTTTTTTAATGTAACAAAATCACCAATAACCTCTTCAACACGAGCTGTTTCAAATATTGTTTGTATGGTATTAGGATTTATCAAGATATATATTTTTGTACAAAACTAAGGTTATTTTTAAAAATATGAATGTGAAAAAACAATTGTATATTTACAGCAACAAATATTTTGCTAAAGAATATTACAAAAATTAACCCCTATTTTCTGTTAATAATACTGCAAAATGACATTAAAAAATCTCCTATTTATTTTTGTGATATGCGTTTTATTACTTGGATCAGCATGTGAAGAAAATAAGATTCAACAACATAAATCTGATACTCAATATTTAAAAGAGCTCTCAGCGGAATTAATTCCTCAAAAAGTTGTTGCTGATTCATTAATAATAACAATACCGGGGAAAAACGGATTTAAAGAACCAACAATAATTTACAACAATATTCCTCCTCCTGTTGAAATTACTAGCCCTTATGAGGTAGTACCAGGAATATCTTTCTTACAGCAATCTTTTTCAGAAAAACTAGCAGAAGAACCGGCTGTGAAAAGTAAAAAACCTGAAATAATTAATATAGATCGAACTAAAATAAGAGAACAACATTCTAAACAATATAATTCTCCCATTATTACTATTCTTCCGCAAGAGATAAATATAAACCATAACAATCTATCGTCCTATGAAAAAATTATAAATGAAAGCAGACAATCATCAAATCAACATAACGACTCCATATTACCTCCTATTAGCTTACTTGCTGCAAGACCACGTCAGATAAAGGCTTTGCCGATGAAACATAAAGAAAATGCATCATTTAATATCCGTTTTTTAGATGCAGATCAGGAATTGCCTAATTCATTCATAAGAGCTATTGCCAAAGATAAGGATGGAATTCTATGGTTCGGCACTCATACCGGAGGTTTGATTTCATATAATGGTCAGTTTTTTAATCACTACACCACAAAAACAGGACTATCAAGTGATATGATTCTTTCGTTACTAATTGATAAAAATAATACTCTGTGGATCGGCACCCAAGGTAGTGGCGTAAATCGCTTTAATGGAAAAACAATTACCCAATACACTAAAAAACAAGGTCTCCCATCAAATAATATAACTGACATATTAGAGGACGATGAAGGGAATATATGGTTTGCTACACCAAAAGGAGTCTCTTCATATAATGGTAGTACCATTTCTACTTACACTAAACAACAAGGATTAGCTAGTAATAATATTACAACTTTATGTGAAGATGATTATGGCAATATTTGGTTTGGAACACATGAAAGGGGTGTTTCAAAGTACGATGGAAAATATTTCACTACTTATACACGAGAGGAGGGGTTAACCTCAGACACCATATTATCTATTAAAAAAGATCACATTGGGAATATTTGGTTTGGAACATTTGGTGGAGGTGTATCCAAATTCAATGGGCAGGTTTTTACTAATTATACTACTGCCCAAGGGCTAGGCAGCGATATAATACTATCAATAACTGAGGATTCAGATAATAATATGTGGTTTGGAACATTTGGTGATGGAATCACTTGTTTCGATGGAGAATCTTTTTCATATTATACTACTAAAGAGGGATTAAGCGATAATTACATACGAACCTTATTTGAAGATGGCAATGATAATCTTTTAATTGGAACAGATGGTGGTGGAGTTTGTAATTTTAACTTGCACAGCTTTATTAATTATACAAAAGAGCAAGGTTTAACAGATAATCTGGTATTATCAATATTACAAGATAATCAGGGCAGATTATGGTTTGGGACTTTTGAGGGGGGTGTAACAATTCTTGATGAGTCAGTAATTCCAGGTCAGCAAAGCACATTTACTCATATTACAGCTGAACAAGGGCTTGCAAACAATATTGTTCTTGCCAGCATGCAAGACACTAATGGTGATTTTTGGTTTGGAACTTATGGAGGAGGAGTAAGTAAATTAGATGGTAGTAGCTTAAATTCAGGCATCCTTAAGTTTACAAATTATTCTACCAAACAAGGGCTTCTTAATAATATTGTAAGATCTGTATTGCAAGATGACGAAGGAAACATGTGGTTTGGTACTGAAAGTGGTGTAACAAAATTTGATGGTAGCAAGTTTGTAACAATAACAGAAAAAGCAGGACTTGGAAGCAGCAAAATTTTAAGCATATTTCAAGACCGGGAAGGATATCTCTGGTTTGGAACTATGGATGGTGGAGTTGCACAATTAAAAAATGATTCAGTTATACAATATACAACTAATCATGGGCTTGGAGACAATACTGTTTGGTCAATAACTCAAGATCATAACGGCAATATGTGGTTTGGCACAAATGGTGGAGGATTAACAAGTTTTGATGGACATTCCTTTAAAACTTACAATACAGAAAATGGCTTGTGTAATAATTATGTGTACTCGTTGGTAAGGGATCATAATAATTCTATTTGGGCTGGTACTACAAGGGGGCTTACACAGATTGATGTGCCTGATAATTTATTACTTGAAGAGGATTCGCTATTAAATAACAAATATGTATTGATTAATTACGGAAAAGTTGATGGCCTTAAAGATATTGATTTTTACACAAATTCTGTATTTCATGACAATAAAAACCGCATATGGTGGGGAACAGGAAAAGCACTATCACTTTTGGAATTAAATACTTTCAAAACCCCTGAAGATGCTCCAAATGTTCAAATTAACGGATTAATTATTAATAATAAAACTATAAACTTTAATGAGTTAATAAGGACTGACAAAGAAATTTCACAATCAGGAATTTACTTTTCAGATGTTTCGCCATTTTCAAACAATCCAATCAACTTAAGCCTTCCTCATAATTTAAACCACCTTACTTTTCAGTTTACTGCCACCTATTGGAGTACACCAAACCAAATTCAATATCAATATAAATTAAAAGGGTTTGATAAAGAGTGGAGCTTGGTTACTAAAGATAATATTGCTGACTATCGAAATATCCCTCCGGGTCATTTTTCCTTTCTTCTCAAGGCAATTAGCAAATCTGGTAATTGGAGTAAAATTACTGAATATCCATTTATAATTCGAAAGCCCTGGTGGCTAGCGTGGTGGGTAATTATACTATATATACTCACCTTTGTTTTAGTTTTTTGGCTTATTATTAAATGGAGAGTTAATATTGTTTTGAAACAGAAAATCATATTAGAAAATTTAATTTTAGATAGGACAAAAGAACTCGACAATGCACTATCCTTAGCCGAGCAAGCCACAATTGCGAAAAGTCAGTTTATTGCAACCATGTCACATGAAATACGTACACCATTAAATGCAATCCTGGGCTTCACACATCTTGCAATAGATTCGAATTTAAATCCAAAACAAAAAGATTATCTCCAAAAAATTGATCGCTCGTCAAATACATTGCTTAGTTTAATTAACGACATTCTCGATTTTTCTAAAATAGAAGCAAACAAAATGCAGCTTGAAAAAGTAAATTTCGACCTGGAAATTGTATTGAATTCTATTATTATTCTGAATTCTCAATATACACGTAAAAAAAACCTGGAATTTATTGTTCGTATAAACCCTAATGTTCCCAGGTTTTTAATTGGCGACCCATTAAGATTAGGACAAGTAATTACTAATTTATGTAGTAATGCCATTAAATTTACATCTTCAGGAGGAATAACTATTAATGTTGAAATAGATAAAAAATTAAATAACCAAGAAATCTATTTGCAAATAGCTATTACTGATACCGGTATAGGTATTAGCAAAGATCAAATTCCATTCCTGTTTGATGAATTTAAACAGGCCGATAACTCAATTACCCGTGAATATGGTGGTACCGGACTTGGACTTGCTATTAGTAAATCGTTAATCGAAATGATGGATGGCCATATATGGCTGAAAAGTAAACCAAATAAAGGTACTACTTTTTTCTTTAATTGTAAAGTTGGTGTTCAACCAGGTTATGAATTCTCTTCTTATGTAATACCCGATAAATTAAAGGAACTTAATGTTTTAGTATGCGAAGATCATCCATTAGCAATGCAGTCAATAGTATCTACATTACAATTATTTTTGTTTAATATAGATGTTGTATCGTCAGGAGAAAAAGTGTTGGAACAATTTGTGAAAAAACCTTATGATCTATTGATTATAGACTTACAAGCATGTAGTTATAATAATATGGATATTATCAACTCAATTCACAAAAACCCAAATTCTTCAAGTACAAAAATAATTACAATTAGTAATGTTGAGCTGGGCGAAAAAGGTTATGAATATAATATTTATAATGTTAACGACTATCTTATAAAACCATTCTTACCTTCGGTACTACTAGATAAAATACTCAGTGTATTTGAAATTAGGGAACTGTCTATTAACGAACAGAGCAAGCAAGAAATAAATTATGATCATCTTAAAGAAACCTTATCAGGTAATCATATTTTGCTTGCAGAAGATAATGAAACTAATCAACAGGTTATCTATGAACTCATGAAGAAAGTAGATATTAAAGTTGATATAGCAAAAAATGGGGTTACAGCTGTAAATATGGCACGTGAAACCAATTATGAAATTATTTTAATGGATCTGCACATGCCTTTATTGGATGGCTACAATGCCTCTGCACAGATCCGTAAATTCAACACTCAAGTTCCAATTATTGCTATTACTGCTGATTCAGTTAATACAGTAGCTGCCAGATGCAACGAAGTAGGAATAACCGATATCATAACAAAACCTATTGATCCGTTATTACTTTATAATACAATATTAAAATGGGCAATACAATATGAGGAACCCCATATTGATACCAACAAATTATCTGATGAGTTTAATAGAAATATAACGGATATTGTTATTCATGATCTAGATATACAAACAGGAATTCACCGTTTTGGGGGAAATAAAAAGCTATACATTAAAATGCTTAAAAAGTTTCTTTCCACAAATAACCAAACTTGCTCAGATCTAAGAAAATTAGTCCAAGCCAAAGAGTTTGAAAAAGCTCATCTTTTAATTCACACCCTGAAAGGCGAAAGTGGCAATATTGGTGCTAACAAAATACATGAACTATCAAAATTGGTAGAGCAAGCCATCTTAAAAAAAGATATTTCCAGCTTTGATAACGAAATACAATTGCTTGAAACCAGCATGAAGGATATTATTTTGGAAGCTCAAAATTATTTTAAAGAAACTGCTGATCTAACAGAAATAGATCCACGTTCAATAAGAGAACTGATAGTAGACTTGCTTGAAGCTCTACATTTAAAAGATCCTAGTACCTTCGACCTACTAGACGAACTTGCGTTGCGCAAAATTGACAAATCAGAATTAGATGCTATTAGTAAAGCTATAAATAATAACGATATTACCGAAGCTTTAACCTTGTTAAAAAATTACCAGATAAACATGAACTAAAAGATTAAAATCTGTTTATTTTACTGGTCAATTTGTATCGTTTTTATTTTTGAATTAAAACGATACAATTCTTTTATGAATTAACCTATGAATTTGATTTAAGTCAATTGATAGATGAAAATATTGATAATCCAATCTTTGAAAATCGAATAAATATCTTTGGTAGAGAAATTTGATAATTTAATGATCGATAATATTTACGATAAATCAATTGAACTTTCTCATATAGTAAAAAAGTTAATTTCTAGGTCATTCATCTTCACGCACCACAGAAATATGTACACATGTTAGCAACCAAGACATATCGAATATAAATAACCACTTGTACGATGATATTTATAATATAAATCTGTGATTTTGAGAAACCCAAGTATTAACAAATACATAAACCCATAAAAAAGATTTTAACTATATCTTTATTGAAGAAAGAACTAATCTTTTTAGCTGAAAAAAATGAAAAAAGCAATTTTGATTTGGACAATCAAATTAAGCAAGAAGAGGCTAATATGAAATGGTATTTTATTATATTAGCATTTTGACCAATCTAAATTAATTCTGATAAAGAAATTTTAATGATGTTATGCTAAATACCAAAAATTATAAAACTGTATTTCTGCTTTCATATTTGCTTTATTTCTCTGTCTTGACAGGTATATCACAAACCCATACAATTGATAGTCTTAAGGTCGTAGCTTTAACTTCTTCAGACAGTTGTAAATCAAGGATTTTGTTATCAATAGCTAAAGAATTTCGCTATATTAATTATGACAGTGTAGTTTTTTATGGAAACAAATCCATTGATCATGCATTATTTTTAGAAGATAAAAACTTGATAATTGAGTCACTAATAGAATTAGCATATATTAATATTAGCATAGGAAACAGGGAAAGATCTCTGATTTTATATAATCAAGCAAAACAAATGTGTATAGAAGTTGGGAATCAGTATCTTCTTGCAAAAATATATTTAGATTTAGAGCGATATTATAGGAATATATCAGATTTTGCTTCGGGTATAAGTTCTTTAGATACAGCATTAAGTATTATAAATAACAACAACATTTCTCAACTAAAACCAATTGTATATAAACAATATGGGAACATATATATATTAATTCAGGATTATTCAATTGCTAAATATTATACTGGCTTAGCAATTAGTTTTTCCCAGAAAGAAACAACCAAAACAAATTATATTAATAGTATTATTATACTTGGTAAAATATTCTTTTATAATAATGAACTCGACTCCTCCTTGTATTATTTCAATAAGGCACTAATTCTTGCAAAAAATACGAATAACAAAAATATGCTACAGAAAGCATATCGAAAAATCTCTGAATATTATATTCAAAAAAAGGAATACAATAAATCTAACTTATATATTGACAGTTCAATAATTTATTGCAATGAATTGTTATTACCAAACGAGCTGGCAGCTTTAAAAACATTTAAAGCACATATATTTTCTTTAAAAGGAAATTACCAAAACTCGCTTACGTATAACTTTCAAGCTTTAGAGTTAAGAAATAAAGTAGGACACAAAGTGTCAATTTGTGCCTCATTATTAAATATTGGAGGTAATTATACTCAATTAGGGGATTACAAGAATGCTCATTCTTATCTTTCGCAAGGTTTAAAAATAGCTAAAGATCAAAATATATTTTCTTATTTAGTTTATGGCTATAATAAATTATCAGTTCTTAATATATTAGAGGGTAATTATAAAAATGCCCTATATTTTACTAATTTAAAAATATCATATAACGATTCGATAATAACGAAGAGAACCAATGAGAAAGTTCTTTTTTTTAGAACTCAATTTGAATTGGAAAAAGAAAAAACAATTGCTGAAAAAGTAAAACTAGAAAAGAAAAACAATGAAGCACTTTTCTTAATTATTACAACATTATTATCAATTAGTATTATTCTTCTTTTAAGTTGGCTTATTTATTTTTTCAAGAAAAAGAATATAGAAATTACTAAATCCCGATTAAACGCTGAAGAAAATGAAATGCGTTTTAGGGCTTTACACAATGCTTCATTCGGTGGGATTGCTATACATGATAAAGGAATAATATTAGATTGTAATCAAGGACTTTCAGAAATAACAGGATATACATTAGATAAGCTAATTGGTATGGATGGCTTAATGCTCATTGCCAAAGATTCGCAAGAATTAGTTATGAGAAATATTCTTGAAAATTATGAAAAACCTTATGAAGCTATGGGTCTAAGAGAAAATGGAGAAGTGTATCCACTTAGATTAGAGGCAAGAATGATACCATATAAAGGAATAGATGCAAGAGTTGTAGAATTTAGAGATATTACAGAAAGAAAAAAAACTGAACTTGAACTTATTAAAGCAAGAGAAAAAGCCGAAGAAAGCGACCGTTTAAAATCTGCATTTCTCACAAATATGAGCCACGAAATCCGTACACCTATGAATGGGATTCTTGGATTTATAACCCTACTTAATCAACCAAACTTACAAAAAACTCAAATTGATCAATACTCAGCAATCATTAACAAAAGTGGTAACAGGCTGTTAAATACCATCAATGATATAATTGATATTTCGAAAATTGAAGCAGGAGAAATGGTTGTTATAACAAATGAAATTTCTATAGATAATATGATGGATGAACTTTATTCTTTCCATTCTCCTGAGGCAAACCTGAAAGGGTTATCATTACATTTAGAACCTTTACGAAACAACGAGGAAGTAAACATAATTACTGACAGCGATAAACTACATGGTATATTAACTAACCTTATTAAAAATGCAATTAAGTACACTGATAGAGGTAATATCATTTTTGGCTGCTTGTTAAAGGAAAATTTTATTGAATTTTTTGTTAAAGATACAGGAATTGGCATACCTGAAGATAGGGCACATGCAATATTCAACCGTTTTGAACAGGCAGATATTGAGGACAGACAGGTGTTCGAAGGTTCGGGATTAGGGCTGGCAATAGCTAGGGCTTATGTTGAAATGCTAGGGGGTGAGATATTTGTTGAATCAGTGGAAGGAAAGGGATCGAAATTTATGTTTACACTTCCATACATCAAAAATGCTAAAAATGAAATTGAGCAAATTACTCCATACATCGATAAAGACTCATCAAAAATCAAAAATTTGAACCTGCTAATTGTTGAAGACGATGAGGTTAGTTCACAATTTTTAGAGACTATTCTACAAGATTCTGTGCGAGAAATTACATTTGCGAAGAATGGAATAGAAGCAATTAAATTATGTAAAAATGAGACACATATTGATCTGGTTTTAATGGATGTCAAAATGCCTGTAATGGATGGTTATAGTGCCACACGAGAAATCAGGAAATTTAACAAAGATTTGATTATCATAGCACAAACCGCCTATGCATTGATTGGTGACAATGAAGAAGCAATTGAAGCTGGATGTAACGACTATATCTCAAAGCCAATCGATAAACAATTGCTGATAGAGATGATTAATAAGCATTTAGGCTAAACTGATGAACTAGCAAACACATGTTATTTATAGTTGCAAGTCAAATAAGACCACATTAAAATGAAAGAACAAATGATAGATAAGATGATAGATATCAATTTTTGGGCCCCCGAATACCTATATTCAAGGTTTGCCTAGGTGATTTTAAGCTATATTTCACTTTTTATAAAAGTGAAACATGTTTCATCTTTGGATAAAGAAACACTTACCTTTCTCAATGATAAATCTAAAACAACCCTAAGTTGATTTTAAGTTTATTCCGAGAATAATTTGATATGATATATTCTAACTATTTGAATTATAGTTATCTTTATTGGTATATTGTCGGGGTGAGAGGATTAATTTCATTGATCCATTATGGGGGTGTACAAAACAAAATCTTTGATACGCTTCGCGTCTCCATGTCTTTTTTATATACCAAAACTCAAGCAAGCTTGGGTTTGATCTATAAAAAATCCCTGCACTAACGTGCAAAACTTTTGGTTTGTCGGGGTGAGAGGATTCGAACCTCCGACCTCGTCGTCCCGAACGACGCGCGCTAACCGGGCTGCGCTACACCCCGAAAACTTTTAACCATATGCATTATTATTCGCAATAGCTGTCTGAAACAGGAACTATAACTTCCTACTGTATAACTATTTTCCTTGATGGTGATGCATAGCCATTACTCTCAATCTTGTAGAAATATACTCCTTTAGAAAACCGATTAGTGTTTAACCTGAAAACGTTCTCATTTGAGTTTATTTTATTCCGATAAACCTCTGCACCAAGCTCATTATAAATAATTATATCGGCACTAGTTGACGACTGTGCTATATCATATGGTACATTTATAAAACTACGTGATGGGTTAGGAAAAGCATTTTTTAATGTTATCCCTAAATTAGTTTCACTCAAGGTATAAGGCGTTCCAGGAATACTATAAATATTTGTGGTTACGTTAATAGGTGAAACAGAAAAATCATAAATATATACTAACAAGTTAGCTTCGGTTTCGTCAATTTTATAAATAATTGAATATCCGCCACCCGGAACGTCAAGAAAAGTAACACGATTTTCATTTATTACTTTTGTTGTGTAAATATAGTATCCACTGGTATCGCTTGTTTCTATGTATTCGCTAAAAACTACTAACAACTCAATATTACTATCGTTGTTAAACAGTTTTGTAGATACATATGCTATTTCATTAATATAATTGTTAACAGGAGGCACAACATCTATGGTTTTCCACAAAGTATGATCCATGTTGTAAATTTTACACTGGCTAGTTTCAAAATCTATTCCATAGTATTTGTATCCAACATCTTCAATATCTACAACATATACTGCATCATCATAGGTGTTTATTAAAGATATTTGGCTAATAACTTTCGTCTGAAATATTAACAAGCTTACTATAGTTAGTATGAGATATTTTTTCATAATCACATTTAAAGGGTTTAAATTAAAAAATGCAAATTTAAATCTTTTGCAGGATTTCAACTTTTTTCATACAGATTAATTTTTGTTTTCTACTTTTACTGATTAAATTATCTATTGATTTATGGTATTCAGTTCGTTAACTTTTTTATATATTTTCCTTCCGCTGGTTCTCATTCTGAACTTTATTATTCAAAATAAATTCAAAAATGCATTATTGTTAATCGCAAGCATTGTATTTTATGCATGGGGTGGTGTTAGTTATACTTTATTATTAATCATCTCAATTGTTTTTAATTTTATAACCGGAAAACTAATCGGCAACAATCTTGGCACTCCCAGGTCAAGAATATATTTAACATTAGGAATTATTATTAACCTTGGTTTTCTGGGAGTATTTAAGTATGGTAATTTCATTATTCAAAACATAAACACTTTACTTGAAAGTACAGGTATTTCATTTTCCATTGAAGACCCGGGAATACTACTACCAATTGGTATCTCATTTTATACTTTTCAGGCATTATCATATCTCATTGATGTTTTTAAGCACACTACTCCTGTCCAAAATAACTTTATTGACCTTGCTTTATACATATCATTATTCCCACAGTTAATTGCCGGACCTATTGTAAGGTATAACGATATTGCCGAGCAACTTTCGTCGCGACAAAATAACAGTGCAAATTTTGTTTCCGGAATAGAGCGGTTTGTGATCGGGCTTGGCAAAAAAGTATTGATTGCTAATCAATTTGCATTGCTTGCCGATACAGCGTTTAGTATTGCTCCGCAGAACTTATCCACTTTTATTGCATGGGCTGGAATTATTGCATATTCTTTACAGATATATTTCGACTTCTCGGGTTATTCAGATATGGCCATTGGCCTTGGTAGAATGTTTGGCTTTAGAATTCTTGAGAATTTTAATTTCCCATATATAGCCAAATCAATACGAGAATTTTGGAGACGTTGGCACATTTCCCTATCCAACTGGTTCAGAGACTATTTATACATACCACTTGGTGGAAACAGAAAGGGAAACCACAGAACTTATTTTAATCTGCTTATAGTTTTTTTTATTACTGGAATTTGGCATGGCGCCAGCTGGAACTTTGTAGCCTGGGGCATGTTGCATGGCTTGTTTATGATTATTGAAAAACTTGGTCTCGATAAAATTCTTAAAAAAGTATGGAAACCCCTTCAGCATATTTATACACTATTTGTTGTTATGATGGCCTGGGTACTTTTCAGGGCTGATGATTTTACTCATGCATGGGGTTATTATAGAGCCATGTTTTCAAATCAAAGTACTGATCTTAATTTAGATATACTTTATAAATTTCTCAATAATGAAATTTATTTTGTATTAATTATTGCTATTTTGAGTTCAACTCGCATATGGGTTATTATTTATAATAGTGCTTTAGCAAAATTTTCAAATAATGAAAAGCTAATGAATTTTGCCAGAGTGATCTGGTCATTTCTTGTTATGGTTTTTGTAATTGGAGTTATGGCCTTATCAACAAACTATCTTGTTGCAAACTCGTATAATCCATTTATCTATTTTAGATTCTAACGATGAAGAGGCTGAAAGAAATACTCATCCCCATAACTTTCATTCTTATATTGGTTCTACCAACTGTTGATTCAATTTTTCATTTTATACCTGATGTAAAAAATACCGAAAACCGCGAATTTAAAAAACAACCCAAGTTTTTACTTCCGCTTCATGATACATTTCCCAATTCATATAATGAATATTATTCTGATAATTTCGATCTGAGAAACCAATTTCTTTGGTTCAATAGTAAGCTGAGGTACTATATGTTTAATATCCCACCTATAAGTGGTAAAGCCATTATGGGAAGAAGTGGATGGATGTATCTGGTTAAACATGAAATGGATATTTATTGGGGTAACAACCTTGCAAACCAGGAAGAATTAAATAGATATTACGAAATTTTTAAGTACAGAAAAAAAGTACTGGATAGTATTAAATGTAAATATTATATTGTAATTGCGCCTATTAAAACATCAATTTACCCTGAGTATCTTCCCTTATCGAAACGAAAAAACGTAGAAACAACTATTACTGATCAAATAGTTAGCCTTCTTGATACAGTAAACGGGATAACTGTTATTGATTTACGAACCGCACTTAAAAGCGCAAAAGGTAATGTACGGATGTTCCATAAAACTGATAATCACTGGAATGATTATGGAGGTTTTGTGGCATACGAGGCCATTATGAATACTCTTTCAGTTGATTTTCCTGAGTTAACTAAATCCAGTATTTCAGATTATATTATTGATTCAACTATAGTTGATGGCTTTAAGCTTACCAATATGATGGGTATTTATGACGGAATATTTGAAAACAAAATTACGTGCAAACTGGCTGCCACAAGAAAAAGCAAAAAAGTAGAAAAGCGAAAATATCCCGGATTTCCAAATTTTAGCCTCAATTCAAAATATGAATTAAGATTTAAAACAGAAAACGACAGTCTCCCAAAGATATTAATGATACGTGATTCATTTGGATCAACATTAATTCCGTATCTTAATGAGCATTTCAGCGAAAGTGTTTATATTTTTGATATGTGGAATTATTGTCTCAATGAAGATATTCTATTTAATGAAAAACCAGATATATTTATACAAACAGTGGTTGAACCTTTTATTTCAAATATTAAATATAATGCAAAAAATCCATGATTAATAAATCAAGTCTAGCTACGTTAAACATAATTTTTTTACTTCAGTATAAAATGCAGTATATTTGTAACCAATGAGTTTCAATTATTTAATTGGCCTCCTTGAAAAATAAAAACATTAACTAAACTCAATATTATGAAAAAACTAGCTATATTATTGTTATTCCCAGCATTGATTATGTCAGAAATTACTTGCAAAAGTGCGATAGATAATGCTCTTGATTGTATTGGCGAATCAATCTTCGTCGTAGTACATGCTGATTTGGACTCTATTAATCCAAAACTTATGCATTTTGAATTTGATTACAACCCAAGCGAGGGTTTTATTCTGCAAACTCCAATTAACTGGAATTTTGGTGATGGACATACAATTAACGGTTCAACAAAAATTGACCATCTATATGAAAATACCGGAAATTATGATGCTGTAGTTTCCTATACGCTCAAAAAAGGAAGCGAGTCTTGTTCAAGCAATTCAACCAAACACATTGTTATTAATTAGAGATTGCTTGTGGTTAATTTGTTTAAACATTCTTGCTTTTATGGAACTGTAAATTATTATTATTCCATTTGAAAGAAACTAAAATTAACCCTGCCATATTTTCTGTGTTCAAAAAAATGCAACTCCTCTGAGAGATCCAGATCACCAGAGTGCTCAACTATTAGCCAGCCTTTGGGGTTAAGTAAACTATTCTTAAAAATCAAATTACTAATTTCACTGATATTATTTAACTTGTATGGTGGGTCGGCAAATATTACATCATATTTACTTTTAGTAGCAGACAAGAAACGAAAAACATCCTGCTTTATAACTATCAACTCTTTCATATCAAGCTGCTTAGCTGTTTGATTAATAAACCTAATACAGCCAAAATCCTGATCAACAGAAGTAACAGCATTACAACCTCTCGACACAAACTCAAACGAAATATTTCCAGTTCCGGCAAAAAGATCAAGTACTGTACTACCGTCAAAGCTGATGTAATTACCCAGTATATTGAATAGGCTTTCTTTAGCCATATCAGTTGTAGGGCGCACGGGTAAGTTCTTTGGTGGGGAAATAATTCTACGCTTATATCTTCCGCTAACTATTCGCATTGTATTGCATTAAAAAGCGTATAATATTTATGATATACTAATTCATCCAACACAAAAGAATAACCATAATTGTCATTCTTAGAAATAAAAGTATAGTTCTTAATATATTGATGAATCATACTGTACGTATCATCTGTTTTACCAATGTCTCCAAGCATAATTAGCTTTACATCTTCAGGATTAAGCATTAATTGATCAATACTTATTAAAAGAAAGTAAATAAAATCTTCTTTTGTAAGAAAATCAAATGCGTTATAAAAATGAAGCTTGTTTTCCTTAAAATACACTAAGTCGAAACAATCATCACGAAGGTTTACAAATAACGTTTTTGTATCAACTTTGTTTTTAAAATTGATTGATAAGCCTTCAATTAGCGCGGTTGAAAAATGTAATAAATTAACATTTGGCCAAAAATCTTTTGCTTTTTCAATTACAAGATTTGGCAAGTAATAAACATTTACTGCTTCATTATTTTTAAGTTCATCAAAAACTATTCTGCTATTTTCCCGAAAAGGTTGATTAAAACCAAGATACAGGTTCTTCTGGTCTTCGCTAAATAATGGTTGCGGGATTAATGTTGAATATTTATTCTGGTACAATAGAAACACCGAATCATATGGGTAACCAAACGAAGGCCTGTTATTAAGCACCTTACCTAAATATGATGGTAGTTGATCTGCACTTTCAATATCAGAAAAACGATACATCTCAACTCCAATAAACTTGTTTTTATTGGTATTATAAACCGTAAATACAAGACTTTTTACAGAAAGCTGAATGGATAGAGTATAGTTTCTGGTTTGAGACTCTTTAAAAGACTTATCAAAATAACTTATATATGGAGTTAACTGTAAAGCCATCTAAATAAAATGTTTATTAAGCCAAATATAGAAAGTTACTATCGTATATAATTCTTAATCCAAGAACTTTCAAATAAAAAAACTTTCGTTGAAAATTACTCCCAGTTACCATCGGTTGATGGCTCTGTTAATGATCCAACCCTCAAGCCTGGATATCTTTCAATATCTTCAAACTTTGCAATAATGTTGATTACAGCCTGCTCGTTCATCCCCTTTAAGAAAGATGTAAATGGAGCTTTTGCTTCAAACACATGAACTTCAACACCGCCTCTTTCAATAGTATCGGCTTGCATAAAGAAAATATCGCCTCCGGAAAAAGGTATTGTTTTTAGCTGTGTGTATTTGAAATTGTTGCGCTTTCCAAATAATGAATCAGCAACCTTTATATAACCAACAGTATCATTAATTGTAAGAGTGTATGTTGTATCATTAGGATCGGGAATAATTTTTACAACAGGAATTTCTGCAACTTTAAGAAATGAAATTAAAGTGTCGAAATTAACTGCATACGATCCGGATAGTTGTTTAAAAATAAATTGCGAGCTTCTAATATCCTTAAGCCTTTCAATAACAACCTTCTCTCTTTGTTGTTTTTCCTTGTTAAACCTAACAGGTTCCATTATACTTTCGTAAACAAAATAACCAAGAGCAACAATTATTACAAATAAACCAATTTGAATTAACGTCTTTTTCATCTATTTAAAAATTTTTATCGGTTAACAGTAAGGCGATTGCAGAATTTACACATAAATGTAACCACTTTACTTTCATGTCAAAACATATTTCAAGCAAATGTACTATATTTTACCATTCACGAAAAAAAAGATATTATGATTTTTTTACGATACCATTTTTAAAGTATGTAACTAATTAATTGATGTCAATGGCTCTGTATTCAATTAAGGACCTTGACAAACACATTTATAGTCATTAAATATCTTTTTTATTCATCATATTATACTCGGGTATATCATTCAAAAATTTGATATTGCCTGTCCCCTTATCTACATAACAACAATAATGCAATAAGCCATTACTAATGATTAAGTAGTTAACTTTTAGGCTCAAATTATATCGTGAAATTTGTTCCATTACTTGTTGATTGATTTTAACTTCTGGTGATTTAAATTCAATTAACATAACAGGTTGTCCATTACGATCATGAACCACAGCATCAAACCTTTTTTGCATATTATTCACTCTAATTCCTTTCTCTATTGCAATTAGCATTGGTGGATAATTTTTCTCTTCTTTTAAATACCTGATAAAATTCTGACGCACCCATTCCTCGGGAGTTAATGTTACAAACTTCTTTCGAAATTCATCAAATATCTCATCCTTTCCAAATGTGTTTACCCTCATTTTAAATTGATATTCGGGAAGATTCAATTTCATGATATTCCTTTGATTTAATTAATGATTGAATGATAAAATATGTTTCTAATTCTTTCATTCTTGCATTATCTCATTCTATAAAAATAGAGTTGATAAAACTAAGCTAAAATATTTAACTTTGCATAAAAATTATAGTATGAAGGATAAAAAGGAGATAGTCTCTAACTGGCTTCCACGATATACAGGAATGGACTTAGATAATTTTGGAAAATATATATTACTAACAAATTTTGGTGAATACTTAAATCTGTTTGCCGAATGGAATAAAACTGAAATTATTGGTAAAGACAGACCGATGCCTTGTGCAACAGCAGGTAATATTACAATGATTAATTTTGGTATTGGAAGTGCAAATGCAGCAACAATAATGGATTTACTAAGTGGTATTGATCCTAAGGCGGTACTTTTTTTAGGCAAATGTGGCGGTTTAAAACGAAAAAATCAAGTAGGTGATTTAATACTACCAATTGCAGCTATTAGAGGTGATGGAACTTCAAATGATTATCTACCAGAACGTGTACCCGCGTTACCTGCCTTTAGTTTGCAAAAGGCAATTTCCACAACAATTCGTGATTTTAAAAGAGACTACTGGACAGGTACAGTTTTTACAACAAATCGCAGGGTGTGGGAACACGATACAAAGTTCAAGAAATATCTTAGATCAACCAGATCTATGGCCATTGATATGGAAACAGCAACAATATTTACAGTAGGTTTTGTTAATGAAATACCAACCGGAGCTCTGCTTCTGGTTACTGATCAACCTATGATCCCTGAAGGTATAAAAACCATTGAAAGCGATTTAAATGTAAGCAGGAATTTTGTTGTAGAACATGTTAAAATTGGCATAGAATCGTTAAAGCAGCTTATAAATGATGGAGCAACTGTTAAACATTTGAGATTCTAGCTTTGAAGTACGAACACATAATCAGGGACATTCAAAATAATATATTTTCACCTATTTATTTTTTATCCGGTGAAGAACCTTATTTTATAGATAACATTACATCTTTGTTGGAAAATAGCATACTTGACGAAGATCTGAAAGGATTTAATCAAACAATTATTTATGGAAGGGATGTCAATGTAAAAGATGTTATTGATCTTAGTAAACGATACCCCATGATGGGGAATTATCAGGTAGTAATTGTTAAAGAAGCTCAATATCTAAATCAGATTGAAGATATTGAAGCATACATCAATACACCTCTCAATTCAACAATTCTTATTATAGCCTACAAGCATAAAAAAGTTGATAAAAGGAAATCATTTTACAAAAAAATGAAAGCTTCAAAATCAACCGTAGTTTTTGATTCAGAAAGGATTAAGGATTATTTAATTCCAAAATGGATTGAAACAGAGATAAATGTGAAAGGATATTCTATTTCTCCTGTTGCCCTTATGCTAATGTCTGAATATCTTGGTAATGATCTTGGTAAAATTTCAAATGAAATTAACAAACTAGTAATTAATATCCCCAAACAAACTCATATAACTGAAAATGAAATAGAAGAAAATATTGGAATTAGCAAAGATTACAATTTATTTGAATTACAACACGCCTTGAGCGAAAAGGATCAATTAAAAGCTCACCGTATTATTCAGTATTTTGAAGCAAACCCAAAGGATCATCCATTACAAATGATTTCACCTATACTTCATAATTATTTTATAAAGATCTTCCTTTACCATAAAATTAAAAATAAAGAACCTAATAAAATAGCATCAGAACTAGGAGTTCCTCCTTTCTTTTTAAAAGATTACAGCAAAGCATCACGATCATTTTCACCACAAAAAATAATCGATATTATTTCAAGAATACGAACCCTGGATTTAAAAAGCAAAGGGGTTGACAACATTAATGCCACCAGCTACGGAGAGCTTAAGGAGTTGGTATTTAGGATAATGAATTAAACAACACTATAAAAACAAACGATCAATCTGTTCTGTGTACTTCTTTTGTATATGTCTACGCTTTATCTTCAAATTTGCTGTAATTTCGCCTGAATCAATTGTCCATTCATGATCAATTAATTCAAACTTCTTAATTTTATCCGTATCACCAAATTGTTTATTAAAACAATCTATTTCTTTTTTAAAACGGTCTTTTACAACTTTGCTGGCAATCATTTCAAGGTTAGTTGTATAATTAATACCTTTAATCGTACACCATGATTTAAGATGTTCAAAGTCGGGAACAATTACTGCTGCGGCAAATTTTTGATTCTCACCCAATACAATTATCTGATCAAAGAATGGCGATTCTTTAATTTTATTTTCAAGCAATACAGGACTAATATATTTTCCCATTGAAGTTTTGAAGATTTCTTTAACTCTTCCTGTAATTTTAAGCATGCCATCCTCATCAATTAGGCCAACATCACCAGTATGCAACCAGCCATCCATAATAGTTTTATCTGTCATTTCTTGATTACGGTAATAACCTTTCATAACATTGGGGCCTTTTACGAGTATTTCTCCAACATCCGAAATGCTAACATCTACATTCTTTAAAGCAGGACCTACAGTACCTATTTTCCTTTGTTTAGATTTAAAAGTATTAACTGCAATAACCGGAGAAGACTCAGTTATACCATAACCCTCAACAACAGGAATACCAGCAGCATTATATACCTGTGCCAATCGCGGCTGCAAAGTAGCACCTCCCGACACAATTGCACGCATCCGTCCTCCAAAAGCATCACGCCACTTACTAAATACCAACCTGTTAGCAATTCGTAACTGAGCATTATATAAAAATCTATTTGGTTGGTCGAATTGATAAGTTAACCCTAAATTTACTGCCCAGAAGAAGATTTGCTTTTGAGGCAACAAAATTAAAAAATATTAATATTCATAACCGTCTCATTTACTAGTACATACGTTCATTAATAAAATAAACTGGAGGTAAGAAGTAATAATTGAAATACTTAATTTTAAATGTTGGGTCAATCTTTATTAAATACTGTTGCACTAGCCTGAGCAGTTGGCATTATAACCAAATCATTAATGTTAACATGAGCAGGTAAAGTAGTAGTATAGTATGCAACATTAGCAATATCATCGGGCATAAGAGGCTGGTATCCAGTATAAATTCCATCAGCTTTGGCTTTATCACCTTTAAAACGAACTATTGAAAACTCTGTTTCAATTGCTCCCGGTGCAATTTGTGTTACTTTAATACCATGCTTAACCAAATCGATACGCATTGCTTTAGTTAAAGCATCAACTGCATATTTTGTAGCACAATATACATTGCCGTTGGGATAAACTTCTTTTCCTGCAATTGAACCTATATTTATAACATGTCCTTTGTTTTGTTTAACCAACAACGGTAATACTGCTCTCGACATGTACAGGAGTCCTTTAACATTTGTATCAATCATTCTTTCCCAATCATCAATATCTCCATCTTGTAAAGTTCCCAGCCCTACTGCCAAACCTGCGTTATTAATAAGTATTTCAATATTTTTCCAATCAGTTGGTAAAGATGAAACAGCAGCTTTAACTGCATCATTATTTCTAATGTCAAAAGGCAAAGGAAGAACGCTTACGTCATATTTTGATTTCAAATCATTGGAAATTTCCAATAGACGGTCATTTCTTCTTCCGGTTATTATTAAGTCATGTTTGTTTTCTGCAAAAACATATGCACATGAACGACCTATTCCACTTGTAGCACCTGTAATTAAAGTAATTTTATTCATATTTTTAAATTTATAAGGGTTACTAAACTCAGTATTATTTCTTATTTCAATTTAAAATCCCTGACCAAACGCTGTATTTATTCGGTATTTTTTTTATATCTATTGGTTTATCAGATAAAGCATAAATAGCCGACCCACTACCTGTTAATGAAGCATATAGCGCTCCTGAATCATATAAAAGATCCTTAATTTTCTTAATGTTTGAAAAATCGTCAAATACTATTTCTTCTAACTCATTTTTCAATTCACTCTTCCATGTAGATTTTTCATTGTTTAGAACTGTACTTAGATTAGAAATATTGACTTGCTTAATCTTTGAATAAACATCTTTTGAAGATATGTGAACATTAGGAAAAACTATTGTTATATGCATCCCATAAACAGGGTTTTCAATAGAGGAAAAAATATTCCCCACTCCTTTTGCAAAGGTAACTTCATTTTTAACAAAGAAAGGGCAGTCAGCGCCAATTTTAGATGACAGAAACTGTATTTCATCTGATGAAAAACCAAGTGAAAAGAGGGAGTTCATAGCTACAAGAAAAAATGTAGCATTTGATGACCCACCACCAAGACCGGAACCAATTGGTATATTTTTATACAATAATATTTTAACCGGCTTAATTTCTTTTCTTACTGATAACAATAAATTCCATGCTTTTTCTATTAAATTATCATTAGGGTTACCAGGTATTGGTAATCCGTAATGTGTAATTGAAAAGCTGTTGGAGGGCTGGATCTCCAGTATATCAAATAACGGTATTGGAACAAAACATGTTTCAATGTTATGCATTCCATCAAAACGTTTTTCAGTTATTGATAATCCCAGATTAATTTTGGCATTTGGAAAGCAAATCATAATAGCAAAGAAAGTGCATAAACATCACAATTCCAAAAACATCAAACATGTAAAAATAAAAAAACCTTATATCTGGTACGATATAAGGTTTTTAGGCGGGCTTTTGCCGGATATAAAATCCGATTAAAGGAAAAAGGATCGCTCATTAATTATTGAATAAAGTCTTAACTTTTCTTTACCAACAGGCTCAAAAAAGTAAACTTTATGATCTTTAGTGTAAATATTAGCTTGCAAATCTTTTACTTCTTTCTCTTTTAATCCAATAGATTCAATCTGGTCAACAGAGTAACTGTCATTAATTTTCATAGCAGATTAAGTTATTTCATTTTTATTTTAAAGCCATCTTTCGCACAAATCGGACAGATGGAATCCCTTACAATCGTAATATAACCACATCTTTCGCATTTAAAATACTTTTGATGTTTTACAAATTTTTCTGTATTTTTTTTTAAACTGATACCAAACATTTTTTAATGTTTTAACATTAATAGCAATTGATATGCCAAAAAGACAATTGCTCATTTATTATGTTTTTATCGTGTTGGTTTACATTATGTTAGGCAAGTAAATGCAATAAAATAAATATCTAATATGTAAATTACAGGTAAATATCACATACGTTTATGGATAATTTTACGATTTCGTATATCATGAAAAGCAAAGAATCTCTGTTTGAAAATAGAAGGCAAAAGATAAGAAAGATATAATTAATGTCCTATTATCAGACTACCTGTTGAAATTGTGAGTACAGCTCCTGTATTTAACTCAATAATGTCACATGCGGATTCAGTAGAGATAATTGGTTGGATTGATGTGGTGGAAATATTTATTTTACATCCTGCATCGGGTGGATAATCTGAATTATTACCTCCGTCAGCCCAGTTATCCTTGTCTTTCCAAGATGATGATTGTGTTCCGGTCCAAATTAATGAAGTATGATGCCAGCCAGGTGTCATATGTTCAACATTAGCCACAGAATTTATTATCCATTGTTCCGCTTGCCAACTTGCGGACGGAATTGTATCAAGATATTTTCTTACTGCCTTTGAATCTTCATATTCCCAATCCTCACCACTTCCATCTATATCAATTACGCCAAATGCGTCAATTAAAACTCCGGTATTATTATCGCCACCAGAATAAAGAAAATAACCATCATTACCGTTTCCACTTATATTACCATTATATTTATCGGGATAAATACTATAACTTGTATTAAACGATGTTTCATTATATGAAACAACATATGTATCCTTGGCATTTATACTTCCAGTAAGCAGAATATTACCCCACGAAGTTGAAGATCCATTTGCCTGCCTACACAAATACCATGTATCATTACCAAAATCAATGGTCGAAATTCCTGCATTATACAATTCGACAAACCTTGCCTGATACACATCATTTGGATCAACAACCTCTGAAATTATCAAACTCAAGTTTTCTGTACTTGTTGATGTTGTAGCATTTGGAATAGTCCCATCAGTTTTATAGTCTATGTTAGTTCCAAAATTAGCATATGGAAATATTTTAAAATAATAGGTAATATTTGCTGACAATCTTGTAAAAGTATAAGTTTCATCCCCATGGCTAACATTTACATGACCACTTCCATCGCTAATATCTGTATCATTACTGTTTTCAACTCCATCTACTGGAGACATAAATGATCCTGTATTATTTATCATTAAAAAGAACTTATCAGCCAAATTAGCTCCGTCATTATCGTCCCATGTTAAAACTAATGATGATGAAGTAGCACTCCCGACAGAAAAAGATGTTACATGATTACTAGGTTCTGAATTTGGATTTCCCCATATCAAATCCACATATTCCGGATGATCGATATACGGGTTACGATTATTCTGGTAATCGGTGTAAATAATATTGTTACGGTTTATCTCCCATGCATCAACAGGGTCGCTAGCATGCCATAGAAGTAGGGTAGATAATTTTCCGTAGAAAGGTTCGTTAGTTGTACCTGCGGTGTTAACATAATCAACTATTTCAAGATCTACCTCACTATTTTCTCCTTCATATCTGGTGGCCATGTAAAAAATCATTCTTGCAACATCGCCTTTTTCAGAGTCTCTTGGTTCCCACGCCCACACACCTGGTATGATTTTGCAACCTGTTGCACCAGAGCCATCAATTACTTCTATTGTTCCAAAGTCAAAATCACGATTACTTTTTGTTGAATTAACAGATATATCTGCCGGTCTCAAATGATGAAGGTCGGTTCCTGCTGGAGGAGTATTTCCAAAATCACCATGGGATTTTGACCAAACATGCTCTCTGTTCCACCCTTCTGATCCAGCATCCCAGGCACTTTTAGCATAAGACCAACCTGTGTACAGACAAATAATATTATCAGAATTATTTGGGTCTTCATCAGTAACTCTAAGATCAAACTTTACCGAATCATATATTCTTTCTGTATGTCCATCAATAATATTATTAAGAACGGTTTTTAGTGCAACACCACTTAGACCACTAGCAGAATCATAGTATCCCGAAGGAATTTGACCCTGACTTGAATAAAAATAAACGAGGAGAAATAATATAATAAAAAGAGCCTTTTTCATTTTTGATAAAACTGATTTAAAGTACTATAAGTAAAAGAGGGTAACTATTTCAAACTATCAGTCGAACAAAAATGTTTTTTAACAAAACACAAATAATAACTAACTATGTTTGGGATAACATATGAACAATGATTGAAAATAAATATGAGCAATCCTCTTAATTACAAAAAAAGCACAAAAATAGTAGTATTTTAATAATATACACACCAAGTATATAAATTCAAATAAAGAGTAAAGTAATTTTGTAACATTAACTAATTATTTATACCGGAACATTTGTTTATATACAGCAAATCGGAAAAATAGAACTTGCAGAATCTAGAAAAACACAATGATATATTAATAAATTGTCCGCTATTACTATTTTTGCAAAAAAAATCATATGCAAAACTTCAATAATTATAATTATTCTTTGACAGAATTATCACAAAGGAGTATCGAGATAAATAAGAAAGGGATTAAAAAAGTTGACAGACAGGGGATGTTGAAACAACTATTAGGTAATATTGATTTGACAACACTTAGCGGTGATGACACTTCAGAAAAAGTTACAAATTTGTGTAATAAAGCAACATCGTTTAAAGACAAATCTGCTGGAATATCAAATGTGGCAGCAATTTGTGTTTATCCTGTTTTTGCAGATCTTGTCAGCAATGCATTATCCCAAACTGATGTTGCAACTGCATGCGTTGCAGGGGCTTTCCCTAGTGGTCAATCTCCATTATCAATACGTGTTGATGAAGTTAAATATGCAGTTTCCAATGGGGCACAGGAGATTGATATGGTTATTTCGCGCGGTAAATTGATTGAAGGAAACAGCAACTTTGTTTTTGAGGAAATAGTAGCAATTAAGAAGGCGTGTGGTAATGCACACCTTAAGGTAATATTGGAAACAGGCGAACTTAAAACAGTTGAGCTAATAAGGCTGGCAAGCGAAATAGCTATACTTGCCGGTGCTGATTTTATTAAAACATCAACCGGGAAAATTCAGCCTGCAGCTACTCCTGAAGCTATGATAATAATGCTCGATACCATTAAAGAATATTATGAAAAAACAGGAAAAATGATTGGCATTAAACCTGCCGGTGGAATTTCTAAAGCTGAAGAGGCTATTATTTATTATTTATTGGTACAAGAAATACTTGGCAGCTCATGGCTCTCCAATAAATATTTCAGAATTGGTGCCAGCCGTCTTGCTGATAATATTTATAACGAGATAATTAAGTAAGAATATACCTATTTAATAAATAATAACTACTTTCACATTTTAATTATACTTCATATATAGTTTATAACATATGATCAAAAAACTAATTTTACTATTTACAGTTGCGCTAATTATGGGCAGCACAACTGCCCAAACTTCTTTAACTGAGGCTGTTGACATTAATGTAAAAACAATTTATGGCGAAGCTATATCGCTTTTTCCACTACTTGACATTGAAAATCAAATTGTTGTTATTGATTTCTTCTCAACAACATGTGGTCCATGTATTGATTATGCTCCTGACTTTCAGGCATGCTATGAGAAATTTGGATATAATGAAGGAAATGTATATTTCTTAGGAATAAACTGGGGTAATAATAACATTGGAGTTATAGAGTTTGATTCTATATATGGTCTTACTTATCCAACAGCAAGTGGTACCGAAGGAGGAGGCAATATTGCGTTTGGCATTTATGACATTGTATCATATCCAACAGTTATTGTTATTACACCTGACCACACTATTGTGGAGCAATATATTTGGTATCCGAATGAAGAAAATATTACAAATGCTGTTATTGCTGCCGGTGGTATTAATGTAAGTACTCCTGATATTATTTCAACCAAACAAGAAGCTAAAATATTTCCCGTTCCTGTACAAAATATTGGCACAATTGAATTTGAAATACAAAAATCGACAAATATTCAAATTAGCATTTTCAATTTGATAGGGCAACAAGTATATATTTCTGATATTCAAAGATATACCGAAGGCAAAGCTCAAATTAATTTTTCTGTTGATAACTTAGAAAATGGTTACTATTTTGTGAAAGTTGATTCTGAGATGGGTCCAATTACAACAGCAAGAATTTCGGTTTCTCACTAGTGAAAATTGCCAGTTTAATTTTAATTCTATTACATGCAAAATAAATATTTTTTATCATTTATCTTTTTGTTAGGAATACTTCTCATCGGATCGTGTGCTATAACTACTGATGAAGAAACCGATGATCTTCAGAAATATGTTGGCGTATGGAATGTAGTTGATCAAGCTGCCAAATTAAATTATAACGTTACAATTACTACGAACCCTTCTAACTCAAGTGAAATTTTATTAGATAATTTTGCAAATCTGGGAACGACTGCTATTGGATTAGTAATTGGCAACTCGGTTGTTATTGATAATCAATTGCTGGGGGCAGATTATTCAGTTAGTGGAGATGGTAATTACATAAATAGTATTAAACTTGAATTTAACTTCGACTTAAATGATGGTATTGATAGTGAAGCAAGGATAGCGGTTTTTACAAAATAGCTTTGTAAACTGCAATTATTTTACTCCATTCGTCATCTTTAAACTATCATTCATTATTAGGTTTAGGCTATCTGTTATTTTGGCAATACTATCGGCAATACGTATTTTCTCGATTTCCTCGATTTCCAATTGTACTTTACTTTGAATTTTACTTAAATTAGCCAATACCGATTCATAAATTTCTTCCATAATTTTAGGATAATTATTGTAGTAATCGATATTATCTTTTAATTGTTGAATTGTAATTCCGTATTGCTTAAGGATTTTTTCGTAATATTTCGGTTTCAACTCATCTGCATTACTTCTATTATTCTTAATGTTAAAACTTGCTTCAATCAATTGAACCTCAGTCATTATTTCCACCATCTGTAATCTTGATAAAAAAATTTCAGGTTCATCAGGTTTACTGTTGTTCGTATTATAACATGAAGTTAATGAGAAGATAACGATGAGTGCAAAAACCAGCTTATTCATTTTAATTCCCAATTTCAGATAAAAACTTGATTCTCATTAACCTAACCTCTTCTTCGCTAAACTCCGATTCTCCTAATTCATCAAGAGCATCCTGAATCGAGTCTGTTTCTGCTTCTGAGAAATAATCAAATATCTCTTCCTGATGATATTCATCCACCTTAACATCAATATAATAACTAATGTCAAGTTTAGTACCAGAAGCTACAATATGCTCTATTTCATTTAGCATCTCACTTACGGATAGATTTTTACCATGGGCAATATCATCCAACGGGAGCTTTCTGTCGATACTTTGTATTATATAAACTTTCAATCCCGATTTATTTACAACAGACTTAATAACCATATCATTAGGTCTGGTAATTTCGTTTTCTTCTACATAAGTACTAATGAGCTCAAGAAACGGTCCACCATATTTGGCAGCTTTTCCAGTGCCCACACCTGAAATCTGCCTAAGTTCCTCTTCAGTAACGGGATATTGGATGGTCATATCTTCTAATGAAGGATCTTGAAAAATAACAAATGGAGGAAGGCCTTCGTCTCGCGAAATTTGCTTCCTAAGATCTTTTAACATGGCAAATAATAAAGTATCGGCACCACTTTGTCGTTGTCCACCAGCCTTCAAAATAATGTCATCATCTTCTCCATGGTCGTAATCATGATCTTTAGCAATTAGTATGCTATAGGGGTTAACAATAAAGTCTTTACCTTTTTCTGTTAACTTTATAATGCCATAATTTTCAATTTCTTTTTCACAAAGTCTTTGAATAAGTGCCTGCCGCACAACCATTACCCAATATTTCTCATCATGCTGTTGACCTAGGCCAAAAACAGATGATTTATCAAGTTTAATTGATTTAACATCACCGCTTTTCTTACCTGCCAATACTTCTCCAATAATTTTAATTTTAAATTGTTGCTTAAGATCCAAAACAGTTTTTAATGCTAACTGAATATCATCTTTGCCTTCAAATTTTTCTTTAGGGTTCAAACAATTATCGCATGCACCACAGCTTTCTTTTTCATAAGACTCTCCAAAATAATGCAGTAGTAGTTTATGCCTACACACTGAAGACTCAGCATAAGTAACAGTCTCAAAAAGAAGTTCTTTTGCTATTTCCTGCTCAGCAACAGGTTTGTCCTTCATAAATTTTTCAAGTTTCTGAATATCATCATAGCTGTAAAATGTTATGCAGTTACCCTCTCTACCATCACGGCCACCCCTTCCAGTTTCCTGATAATAACCCTCAATACTTTTGGGTATATCATGATGAATAACAAAGCGAATATCGGGTTTATCAATACCCATTCCAAAAGCAATTGTTGCTACAATAACATCAACATCTTCCATAAGGAACATATCCTGATTGTTTCTTCGCGTTGCAGCATCAAGCCCGGCATGATAAGGCAGTGCCCTAATTCCATTTACAACAAGAGATTCAGCAATTTCTTCAACTTTTTTTCGACTAAGACAGTATACAATACCTGATTTGGCTGGTTGTGTTTTTATATATTTTATAACATCTTTAATAACACTTTTGGTCTTTGGTCTTACTTCATAATATAGGTTTGTTCTATCAAAAGAGGCTTTAATGACTCTCGCATGGGGTATATCAAGATTTTTAAGTATATCCTCTTGCACTTTTAAAGTAGCTGTTGCTGTTAAAGCTATTGTGGTAAGTTTTGGATTAATTGCATTAATAATAGATCTGAGCTTTCTGTATTCAGGTCTAAAATCATGACCCCATTCTGAAATACAGTGGGCCTCATCAATAGCGAAAAAAGAGATACCAATACTTTTTAAGAATTCTACATTATCTGCTTTTGTCAGTGATTCGGGAGCCATGTAAAGTAATTTCGTTTTTCCCTTTCTAAGGTCCTCCTTTACTTCAGTAATCTCTGCTTTCGATAAAGAGGAATTCATAACATGCGCTATTCCGGATTGTGTACCGAAATTACGGATCATATCAACTTGATTCTTCATTAATGCTATTAATGGAGAAACTACTATTGCTGTTCCCGACTTTATTAACGCAGGCAATTGATAACAGAGTGATTTGCCCCCACCTGTTGGCATTACAACAAATGTATCTTTATTATCCATAACTTCCTGGATAATCTCTTCTTGCTCTCCTTTAAAGCTTGAAAAGCCAAAAAATGTTTTTAATATTTTCCGTGTCTCGTAATTATCGTTATTGGTTTTCATTAATTAGTTAGATAAAACATATCTTTGTCATAAATTACTTATTAGTTACATTCTTAAATAATGTTCAACCAGAAATTTATTTTATACTCCATTAAAGTATAAGAACAAATATAATAATAATAAATTTTGATTTTACAAGTTTTAATAAAAAAATAATTGAATATCAACGATAAAATACGAAAAACAGCTATATCAGTCATTAATGATGAATATTTAGCTATAAAAAATCTACAGAAATCCGTTAATAATGATTTTATAAGTTCTGTTAAACTAATTTTTGAATCGAAAGGAAGAGTTATTGTAACCGGAATTGGAAAAAGTGCAAATATTGCTCAAAAAATTGTTGCCACATTTAACTCAACAGGAACACCTTCAATTTTTATGCATGCAGCAGATGCTATTCATGGCGATTTGGGTATTGTAACAAAGGATGATATATTGATTGCCATTTCAAAAAGTGGTGAAACACCTGAGATTAAAGTACTAATCCCACTACTTAAAGCTCGAAAAAATAAAATAATAGCATTGGTTGGAAATACAAAGTCTTTTCTTGCTAATCAGGCAGATTTTATATTGGATGCTGCAGTTGAAAAAGAAGCATGTCCAAACAATCTTGCTCCAACAACAAGTACAACTGCACAACTTGTAATAGGTGATGCACTTGCTGTAAGTTTGCTAAAGTTAAAAGATTTTTCAGCGAAGGATTTTGCTAAATTTCATCCTGGAGGATCGTTAGGTAAACGCATGTATATGCGAGTGATAGACCTTGCCTCAAACAACGAAGTACCAATTGTAAGTGCTGACGAATCAATATCAAAAGTTATTATTGAAATATCATCTAAACGCCTTGGCGCAACGGCAGTTCTTGATGATGGCAGATTAATTGGTGTAGTTACTGATGGTGATTTAAGAAGGATGATTGAAAAATATAATGATTTCAATAATCTGGTTGCCAAGGATATTATGACTAGTAATCCACTAACAATTGAAAGTGAAGAATTGGTAGTTAATGCCCTCTCATTAATGCGTGAGAATAACATTACACAGCTACCTGTTACCGATAATGGCAATTATATTGGTGTAATTCATTTACATGATATATTAAAGGAAGGAATTTTTTAATATTCAACGAACATGAAACTTTGGACTAGAGAACTTGTTAAAAAATATAAACATCGCACGGTTGTAAATCGTGTATCTATGGAAGTAAATAGAGGGGAGATTGTAGGTTTGCTTGGTCCCAACGGAGCTGGCAAAACAACAAATTTTTATATGATTGTTGGTTTAATAAAACCTTTTTCAGGGCAAGTATTTCTTGATGACACAGAGATTACTAATGAGCCAATGTACAAGCGTGCACAACGTGGCATTGGGTATCTTGCACAGGAAGCTTCTGTTTTTCGGCACTTAAGTATAGAAGACAACCTTAAGGCAGTTATGGAATTTACTGACCTCACAAAGGCTCAGCAATCCGAAAGGCTAGAATCTCTGCTTGAAGAATTTGGTTTGCAGAATATCCGCAAAAGTAAAGGAATACAACTTTCCGGAGGAGAAAGGAGGAGAACTGAGATTGCCAGAGCTCTTGCTGTTGACCCAAAATTTATTCTCCTCGATGAACCATTTGCAGGAGTTGACCCGATAGCTGTTGAAGATATACAATCTATTGTTTCGAAACTTAAACAGAAAAATATTGGTATTCTAATTACCGATCATAATGTACATGAAACACTTACTATTGTTGATAGAGCTTACTTGCTTTTTGAAGGTTCAATATTAAAATCCGGTTCAGCAAAAGACCTTGCAGAAGATGAACATGTGAGAAAAGTATACCTTGGGAAAAACTTCTCTCTTCGAGAGAAAAGTTTTGAATAACTCCTTGTTTTGCATGTTATTTGTTAACAGTATTTTATAAATTTTTTATCAGTTTTTTGCAAAAAAAGTGGCTATTATAGAAGCAATCTGTATTATTTGTGTTATATTTGCAACAGTTCTTCATAGAACTATTAACTTTAGCAGGTTAATTTTTTGGGTTATCCCTCGAACTAGAGGGTTTTTAGGTTAATATGTGAAAAGACCCTGTCCGCCTGGACAGGGCTTTTCGTTTATACACATTAACTTATGCGTTACTAATCAGTGTAAAATTAAAAAATATATAATAATTGTAATGTTTTTACAAATAATAACATATTATACTTCGAGCGCCTTTGTGATGTACTTTGAGCGTCTTTGTGGTAAAATGTTAACCACGAAGTATCACCAAGTAATGCACTAAGGTAACACAAAGGAAAAAATATATTTGTTAACTGACTAACTTTTACAAACAATTACCACATTAATTAGTTACGCTTATACTGGTCAATTTTTTTCAGAATGAAAATAATCATATACAATGGTGGCCTTTGATTTTCCAATAACCTTTGTAAGCTCATCCATTTCTGCAATTTTAACTTTCTTTACCGACTTAAATTTGCGAAGTAGTTTCTGTGCTGTTATGAACCCTACGCCATCAATAGAGGTTAGTTGTGTTTTAATTGTACCCAATTCTCGTTTTTTACGATGGTGAGTAATCCCAAACCTATGAGCTTCATCCCTTAGTCTTTGAATTATTTTTAATGTTTCTGAAGTTTTATCCAGATAAAGAGGGACTGAATCATTGGGAAAATATATTTCCTCCAGTCTTTTGGCGATACCAATAATAGTTATTTTTCCATAGAGCCCTACAGATTTCAGAGCTATTACAGCTGAGCTTAACTGACCTTTACCGCCGTCAACTATAATCAATTGTGGCAGACTACTATTATCAGCAATTAGTCTTGAATACCTTCTCTTAACCACTTCTTCCATCGAAGCATAATCATTTGGTCCTTCAACTGTTTTAATATTAAAATGCCGATATGCTTTTTTATTCGGCACCACATTTATGAACTGTACCATAGCCGCCACAGGATATTCCCCCTGAATATTTGAATTATCAAAACACTCAATTTGAACAGGTAGTTCAGCCATATGCAGCTCTTTTTTCATTTGTGCAAGTATCCTCTTTTTATGTCTGTCAGGATCAATCAAATCTTTCTGCTTTTGTCGCTCAATTTTTGTATGTTTAGCATTTCTCTCACTAAGCTCAAGTAATTGTTTCTTATCACCTCGCTGGGGAATTGTAAACTTAACATCTGGGATTTCTATTTCAAGAGGGAAAGGTAGTATGATCTCATTTGATACACTTTCAAAACGCTGACGAAAATCCAACAAGGCAAACGTAAGCACCTCAGCATCTGTTTCATCAAGCTTCCTCTTTACTTCAATTGTATGTGCTTGAACAATTGCACCACTAACTATTTTTAGATAATTAATATATGAATTACCTTCTCCAACTACCATCGACAATACATCAACATTGTTAATTCGTGGATTAACAATAGTAGATTTACTCTTATATTTTTCCAGAATGTCGATTTTATCTTTTACAACCTGCGCCTGTTCAAACTCCAGTTTATCAGCTTTTGCTATCATGATTTGTGTTAATTCAGCAATTACACTCCCAATATTCCCTTTTATAATAGACTTAATCTGCCTAATTGTTTCATCATAATCTTCTTCACTTTGTTTACCCACACAGGGGGCTTTACAATTACCAATATGATATTCAAGACATACTTTGTATTTCCCCTTTTTTACATTTGATGAAGATAAATTTAATGAGCATGTACGCAGTTTATATAATTGCTTTACAATATCCTTAATTGTACGCATCATTTTAACTGATGCATAGGGTCCAAAATAATCAGAACCGTCTCGTATTATATTTCTGGTAGAAAAAAGGCGGGGGAAAGGTTCATTTTTCAGGCAGAGCCATGGAAAGGTTTTGTCATCTTTTAGCTGGATATTATAGCGGGGTTGATATTTTTTTATCAGATTGTTCTCAAGTAAGAGAGCATCTAATTCTGTTTCAGTTACAATAACCTTTATGTCAGATATTTTTTTAACAAGTACTCTAACCTTACCAATTTGATGTGTTTTTGTAAAATAACTCGCTACTCTTTTCTTTATGTTTTTCGCTTTTCCAACATACAATATTCGATCATCTTTATCAAAATACTGATAAACCCCCGGTTTGCCCGGAAGTGTTATTATTAAATTTTCAAGACTACTATTTTTAATTTGTTGATTCAAAAAATTGTGTTTGATGCAAATTTAGCCCTAATTATTAACTTAAAATTAATATTCATTATTAACTACTGGTTTTTATTTTACTACATTAGCCTCATAAAAATTATATCTAATAAAATGGATAATAGTAAGTTCAGTATTCTACTTGTTGATGACGAAGAAGACATTGTAGAGTTTTTAAGTTATAATTTAAAAAAGGAAGGGTACAGGGTAATTTCAGCAAATAATGGGTTAAAGGCAATTGAAAAAGCTAAAAAACACAGGCCTAATTTGATACTCATGGATGTAATGATGCCTGAAATGGATGGTATAAATGCTGTTCAGGAAATTAGAAAAGTGGATGAATTAAATGAAACCATTATTGTTTTTCTAACTGCCCGTGCCGAGGATTATTCACAAATTGCCGGGTTTAATGCAGGTGCTGACGATTATGTTACAAAGCCAATAAAACCAAATGTATTAATTAGTAGATTATCGGCATTATTACGTAGGCATGTATCGAAGAAGCCAAAAAAACAAGAGGTGCTAGAAGTTAACAACCTTATTATTAACCAGGAGAAATTTGTAATTATTAAAGATGAGAAAGATATTATCTTACCCAACAAAGAGTTTAAAATGGTTTATCTGCTAGCTTCAGCACCTGATAAAGTATTTTCAAGGGATGAAATATTTAATAAGGTTTGGGGCAATGATGTTATTGTTGGCGATCGTACAATTGATGTCCATATTAGAAGAATCCGGGAAAAAATTGGAATGGAATATATCAAAACAGTAAAAGGTGTTGGTTATAAGTTTAATAGATGATGAAAATAAACTCCTCTATAAATATTGCCCTGCTAAATGCCTTAATAATTACTCTTGTTTCTGGTACTACTTTTTTAATTATTGGAATTATTAACAATACTTTTGAATTAATTCCAATACTAGTTTTTATTACAATAGTTTTTGTTTCTTCCTATGCTTTCATTAATTTTAGTTTAAACAGATTTTTTAACGAAAAGATTAAAATAATTTATAAAACAATTGGCCGCTTAAGACCTGATAATAAAGACTCTTCACAAAATAACAGAAAAAGTGATGTGCTTGAAATAGTTAACCAGGTGGTTATGAGGTGGAGTGAAGAAAAAAAGAAGGAAATTGATGAGTTAAAAGAGATGGCTGCTTACAGACGGGAATTTCTAGGAAATATCTCGCATGAGCTTAAAACTCCAATTTTCAATATTCAGGGATATGTTCATACTTTGCTCGAAGGTGGAATGAATGATGAAACAATAAATGAAAAGTTTTTAAAAAAATCGGTAAAAAGTATAGATAGAATGATTGCCCTGGTTGAAGACCTCGAAGAAATTGGCAAACTTGAATCGAGTGATCTTCAGTTAAATATGGAAAATTTCAATCTTCTTGAGTTAACAAAAGATGTAGTTGATTTTATGGAGGACAAAGCTTCCAAAAATAATACTACGATTTCAATTAGTACAACTCCGTCAAAATCTATATGGGTTAAGGCTGATAAGAAAAGAATACACCAGGTACTAATCAATTTAATTGACAATGCAATAAAATATGGTAATCTTGAGAATGGCACTATCAGGGTTTCTTTTTACAATTTTCATGATAATTACCTCGTTGAGGTTCAGGATAATGGCATCGGGATTCCAGAGGAAAATATCAAAAGGGTTTTTGAACGATTCTACCGTACTGAACAAAGCCGGTCACGTGACAAAGGAGGAACCGGGCTTGGTCTTGCAATTGTAAAACACATTATTGAAGCTCATCGCCAAACCATTAGCGTTAGAAGTAATATTGGTGAAGGAACTACCTTTTCGTTTACTCTCAAAATGGCTTAGGGTAGCCAGGTTGGGGTTAAAAGTATAAGGCCAGAGGTTTTAGGGAAGGGGTTGGTATATACAAGGAAATCTTGAACTCTACTACATTTACCTTATACCCTATTCCCCAAATACCTTATTTCCCATAACCCTATTTCTTCCTCTCAATTGTAAATTCAATAATTTGTTCAAGAGCTAACCTATAATTACTTTCAGGATAGTCTCTCAAGAGTTTTAACGAATTGTTTTTAAACTCGGTCATTTTCTCAGTAGCATATACAATACCTCCCAAACTTTCAACTTCACTCATTATCCAGCTAACCTTTTCTTTGTTAGTATTATCTCGTTTAATGATATTAATTATTTTGCGCTTCTTCAATAGTGTTGACTGATTAAGCATATAAATTAATGGAAGTGTCATTTTTTTTTCTTTAATATCAATGCCGGTAGGCTTACCTGTAATCGTACTTTTCTCAAAATCAAGAATATCATCTTTTATCTGAAATGCCATGCCTGCATATTCGCCAATAAGCCACATTTTTTTTATGTCATCCTGATTCTTGCTTGACGAAGCAGCACCTACAGCAAAACAAGAGGCCAGAAATGATGCTGTTTTTTTTCGTATCACATCATAATAAACATTCTCATCAATATCCAGCTTTCGGGCTTTTTCAATCTGCAACAGCTCCCCCTCACTCATTTCTTTCACTGCTTCAGATACAATTTCTAATATATGATAATCCTTTGCCTGTAAGGCAGTTAACATTCCTCTGGAAAATAAATAGTCGCCAACAAGGACTGCAATTTTATTCTTCCATAAAGCATTTATTGAAAATCTACCTCTTCTCCGGTCCGAATCATCTACAACATCATCGTGTACAAGTGTAGCGGTATGTAGTAGCTCAATTAAAGTAGCTGCCCGATATGTTGATTCACCAATAGTATCAAATAAAGCGGCACTGTACAAAACAATCAAAGGCCGGATTTGTTTTCCCTTGGCTTTGAGTATATACTTCATTATAACATCAAAAAGTGGTACAGATGATTTTACAGATTTCCGAAAAACCCTCTGGAATTCCTTTAGTTCACTTGATATTGGCTTTTTTAATTCTTTTAATACTGACATAGTTATTATTAGTTATCTTAAAAAATGTTCAATTATTCAAGCTTAACATTTTATTAACACGGGATCAAGATGTCTCGATAATTATAATAATCAAAATTAAATCTATTTTTGCAAAAACTTGAATCATGACTGGATTTTTATTTGACGAACTTATATTTGGACCTGTATATAGCAGGAGGTTAGGCGTTTCACTTGGGATCAATCTCCTGCCTGTTAACAACAAATATTGCAATTTTAACTGTGTATATTGTGAGTGTGGCTGGACAGAAAAAGACAATGGAATTAAAATTGTACTCCCAAAACGAACTAATTTTAAAACTCAACTGGAGAATAAACTAAAGGAATTGCAGGGCACTGTTAATGAACCCGATGCAATAACCTTTGCAGGAAATGGTGAACCTACTATACACCCTGATTTTGCAGGAATAATTGACGACACCATAGAGGTTAGAGATCTTTTTGCGCCTAAAGCTGCAATAAGTATACTATCAAATGCGAGCATGCTTCATAAACCTAAAATAACTGAAGCTCTCAAAAAAGTAGATAAAAATATTCAAAAACTCGATTCGGGAATTGAGAGCACATTTCATATTATTAATCAGGCATCAAGTGGTTTAACATTAGAAAAAATCATTGAAAGTCTTATTTCGTTTGATGGTAAGCTCATTATTCAAACTTTATTTGTTAGAGGTGAATACAACGGAAAAATAATTGATAACACTACTGACATTGAAATAGAAGCCTGGTTAAAAGTATTAGTTAAAATAAAGCCTGAATATGTAATGATTTATGGCATTGATAGAGGAACACCTGCAAAAGGTCTTGAAAAAGTGCCCGAAAATGAACTTAATGCAATTGCTGAAAGAGTAGAGAAGTTGAGTATTAACACAAAAGTTTATTATTAGGTTATACTTTGAGAATGAAACCGAAACTCTGAACCTCAAACTTTAAACTCAAAACTCCATGTGTGGACGATTTCAACTATCGGTAAAAGGCAAGCAAATTTCTGAGCGTTTTAATGTTGAAGTATTTGATAAATTTTATAAACCTAGCTTTAATTGTGCCCCATCACAAAAACTACCTGTAATAACGAATGATCATCCCGCAAAGCTCAGTTTTTTTCAATGGGGATTAATACCATACTGGGCTAAAGATCCTATAATTGGGTCCCGAAATATTAATACCCGATCAGAAACTATAAGCGAAAAGCCTTCATTTAAAAGTGCTTATAAAAACAGACGATGTTTAATCCCGGCAAACGGTTTTTACGAATGGCAAAAAGATAGTGACCACACACCCTATAGGATTTTTCTAAAAGATGAAAAACTATTTGCATTTGCAGGAATCTGGGAAACATGGAAAAATGCAGAAAACCGGATAATAAATTCATTTTCAATAATAACCACTAACGCAAATTCACTGGTTGCAGATATTCATAACAGGATGCCGGTTATTTTGAAACCTGAAGATGAAGATAAGTGGTTAATGGAAACTGACCAAACTTTATTGAACAAGCTTCTTGTGCCATATGCAATAGGAAGAATGGAGGCATATACAATCTCAAAAAAAGTTAATTCACCAAAAAATAACAACCCTGAAATAGTTATCCCTGTAACAATTGGCCAACAGTCACTATTCAACGAATAAATTACCAAATAAGGATTATACTTAAATCATGATTATTATTAGATAATCTTTTTGATTAATTTCGCACAAAGCTCTAAACATATCTATAATGAAAACACTATTAAAAATATTAGCAGTAATTATTATAATATTCATTGGTCTATTATTTATTCTTCCTATTGTATATAAATCTGAAATAATCAGGCTCACAAAAATTGAGATTAATAAAAGTGTTAATGCAACTATTGATTTTAAAGATATTGATCTAAGTTTAATAACAAGTTTCCCCGATTTTAATCTTTCTATTTACGAACTTGATATTGTTGGTAACGATGAATTTAAGCTTGACACAATAGTAAAGGTTGAAACAATATCCATGGCAATTGATATTTTTAGTGTAATTAATAGCGATGATTATGAAATAAAGAAAATTAAACTTATAAATCCTGTTTTTAACATAAGAGTGCTTGAGAACGGAAAAGCAAATTATGATTTTAGTATATCAGGTGAAGAAAATAATAACACTTCATCAACTAAAGAAAGTAACTCAACTTTTCAACTTGCTATCAAAAAATTTCAAATATCAAATGGTCAACTAACATATAACGATAATCAATTAAATACTTATGTGTATGCATCAGGATTAAATCATACTTTATCAGGAAAGCTTGGTTCTGATAATACCATACTTACTACAAAAACTAAAATTGCCAAACTTAATGTTACATATGATGGCATACCTTATTTATCTGATGTAGGAGTAGTATATCAGGCAAAAATTGACGCTGATATAAAAAATGAAATATACACCCTGGGAAATAACGAGCTAATACTTAACAATATGTTAATTAGTTTCGATGGTTCGGTTTCCTATGTTGAGGATGACTTAAACCTAGTACTAACACTTAATTCGCAAGGCAATAAATTTAAAGATATACTATCACTTGTTCCTGCAATCTATTCAAAAGATTTTGATGGAATTACAGCAGATGGAACTTTCTCTGTGAACGGTTTTATAAAAGGAACATACAATCAAAATCTTCTTCCTTCATTTAATGTGTCAGCTATTGTTGAAAATGGTATGTTTAAATATCCTGATTTGCCAAAATCTGTTAAAAATATTAATCTAAAATCAAGTATCACAAGCAAAGGGGGAGTAGCAGACAATACTATTATTGATATCAGTGAATTTAACTTACAACTTGGCAATAATCCACTTAATGCTAGTTTACAAATCAGCACTCCCATTTCCGACCCATATATAAAAGCTAAAATTACCGGGGAATTTGATCTTAATAATATTAAAGATTACTATCCTGTTGATAATAAGGATGAACTAAGCGGTAACCTTATTTTTGATATTATGCTTGACGGACAGATGTCATCAATTGAAAATGAAAAATATGATAATTTTATTGCTATGGGTTCAGTACTTGCAAGAGAAATTAACTACAACACCAACAGTTTACGTAAACCTCTAAAGATCACAATTGCACAATTAAATTTTTCACCTCATTATCTTGATCTTGTGAATTTTAAATCAACATCGGGTAATAGTGATTTTAGAGCAACAGGCAAGATTGAGAATTATTTAGCTTATTATTTCAATACTGGGTCATTATCAGGTTCACTTAATTCTAATTCAAATTTTCTGAATATGGATGAATTATTCACTGTTTCTGTTGATGAGACTACCACACAGGATGCTAATCATTATAGTAGTTCTAAACAACCCGAAAACCCTTCGTCTACTATAATTGAAATTCCGGAAAATATCAACTTAACTGTATCAGCACAATTTAACCAGCTAATTTACGACAGCCTTGAAATGGACAATGTTAATGGAGAACTACTGGTAGTAAACAAAACATTGTTAATCAAGAATTTGAGCATGGACGCGGTTGAAGGTAAAATGATAGTTAATGGTAGCTATTCCACAGTTGATATTGACAAACCCGTAGTTGATTTTAACTTAAAGATGGAAAACCTAAGTATTCCAAAAGCATATAACCAGTTTGCTACATTTAGAAATTATCTTCCTGTAGCAAAAAAAACAACTGGTTTATTCTCAGCGAATTTCCAGATCAAAACACTACTCGACAACCAGATGATGCCTGATTATTCCACAATGAATGGAAAGGGAATATTATCAACATCAAAAATTGAAATCAACGATTTAAATTCTTTAACCCAAATTGCAGAAACTCTTAACCTGATCAAGTTTAAAAAACTAGAGCTTAACGCGCTTCTTTTTCATTTTCAGTTTGTTAATGGAAAGCTTGAAGTTAAACCCACAAAATTTAGTTATCAGAATATTGAAGGTGAAATAGAAGGTTGGACAGGATTCGACCAGTCGATAGGCTATAATCTGAATTTAGAAGTTCCACGTGAGGAATTCGGTAATGAAGCAAATAAAGTTCTTGATGGGCTTCTGTCCAAAGTCAATAGTTATGGAACAAATTTTAGCATGCCTGATATAATCCCCATTAATATATACATTGGAGGAACACTCAGTAACCCTATAATAAAAACGAAATTGCACAAGACCAACAGCACCACTGTTATTGAAAAAGTAACAGAAAAAATTAAGGAGGAGGTTGAAAAGAAAAAAGAAGAATTGGGAAAAGAAGCTTCTCAGAAAGCTCAAAAAATTATTGATGATGCAGATAAACAAGGTAAATATTTGATACAAGAAGCTGTAAAACAGGCAAAAATTATTAGAGATAATGCTGCTGCAAGTAAAAAGTCATTACTCGATGAAACTGATAAACAAGCAGAAGTACTGATTTCGGAAGCTAAAAAAAGGGGATTTGTTGCAGAAATGGCTGCCAAAGAAGCTGCTAAACAATTAAGAAATGAAGTAGCAAACAAGAGTGAGGATATTATTAAAGAAGCTAATAAAAAAGCTGATGGTTTAATACAGGAAGCAAAAAAAGCATCAAAAATGCTAAAGGAGAAAGCGGAAATGGAAGCGGAAAAGGTATTGAAAAAATGACACTTATGCTTAGGAAATCTATCAGTGAAACTTCCTGAAGATGACGGCTAAATTCTTACTCTACCATCAAATTACATCCCCTTACATCACTATTATCAAAGCGCCCAAGTATTTCAAAAGTATCATTGGTTCCAACTTTACCCAAATCCTGGGTTGCAATAAATGAACACGAATAAACATTAGCTAAATCGATAATATTAATTCCTCCTGCTTTTCCTTCTGACATTAAAGCTAATGGATCGTTAACATCGCGAATAAGTATTTTCATCCAGGGAGGAGTGCTAAAAATACCATTACCGGTTGAATATGCCTGAGACAATAGCTCAGTCATGCCATATTCAGAATAAATTTTACCTACACCAAAAGAATTTTTAAGTTTATTATGCAGCTCATCACGTATCAATTCTTTTCGTTTACCCTTCATACCTCCTGTTTCCATTAATACCAACTCCGGAAAATCTATTGGATATTGCTCTGCCAAATCCAGTAAAGCATATGTAACACCTAACAATATTACTTTTTGCTTTTGTGCTTTTAAAGTAACAAGTAGCGCATGTAATTTGCTATATTCATCTAAATAAAACCCACTTTCAGTTCTGTCGCTTTCGCTGATAAGTTTGTTTGCCATATACACTAGTGATGAACCTCCTCTCTCAAGATATGATGGTAATAGGGCAAGAATTACCATGTCTTTTGGTGAGCCAAAAAAAAGTTCAAACGCTCTTAAAAAAGCTGATTCATAAAAACTAACATCACTCACATAATGTTTGCTGGTTTGCATTCCGGTAGTGCCGCTACTAGAAAAAACTATTTCTGAATTACAATCTTTGGAAATTATTTTATGATTTTTAAAAAATTCAACAGGAAGAAAAGGGATTTGTGAAAAATATTGTATTTCTGAAATTTTAGTATTTAAGAAATCGACAAACTGCTTATAAACAACATTATTTTTATATTGAAAATGAAATATTTCCAGGGCTATCTCGTTAAAAGTATCAAGACTGCTGATATTAAAAATTCTATTTTTCAGAGACTTGATTTTTGGCATGATTTTTATACTTTTATGCTCTTGTTTGAGATGTTATGAATAGTACAACAAAAATACTAATTCTTCTGCTGATTGTAGGATCAGTGGTGTTTTCGTGTCGTAAATTTGAAGAATTCCCCGATATACCTGCAATTACTTATGATAACTTCCTCGTGTTAATGAATACTCAAACAGGAATAACCGAACGTGGAGTTCTTGTATTTTCGTATACTGATGGTGATGGTGACCTAGGCCTTGCAAGCAAAGATACACTTTTCCCATATGATAAAAATGGTGATTATTACTATAACCTTATTCTCAAATATTTTGAAAAACAATATGGTGTTTTTGTAGAAGTACCTCTTCTTTCCTGGAACTCCGATTCATCGTATTTTGACACTCTTACCTTCAATTCACGATTCCCTGTACTCACCCCCGAAAGTGGCAACCTGGCAATAAAGGGCGTTTTTCAGGATACATTATTCATATATAATCCCTTATCAGAATTTGACACCATCAAGTTTAAAGCATACATCATTGATCGTGCTTTGAACAAAAGTAATGAGATTGAAACACAGGAGATTGTGAGAGTACAATAGTTTGCAACACACCTCATCTTCCCAATTACTTAAAATCACAAAATTTAATTATTTTAAAAAATAGCAATCAGCTATTTATGATGAAGTTTATCCTCATAATGCAACCTTTTCATATATAGGTAGTCATATATATTGAAATATTAACAATATTAAAATTATCAGAATTATGAAAATAATTTATGCATTTGTGTTACTACTTGCCATGTCAGCAAGTTTAGTTGGGCAAACATTTATAAACGAAAATTTTAGCAGTGGAACAGTGCCTCCTTCAGGTTGGGCAATTGACAACCTTGCAACTCAATGGAGTAGTAGTGCAACAGCAAATGCTGGAGGTACTGCACCAGAAGCAAAATTCACTTGGAAACAAACAACTGCTACTTCCCGGTTAATTTCCCCAATAATTGATTTAACCGGCCACCAATTTGTAGTTTTACGTTTTAAACATTTTTTAGATAATTATGGTGGTGGGCAATATTCAATTGGTGCTGCAACCAGATCAGGTGGCAGTGACTGGAATATAGCTTGGGAAGTATTTCCAACTAACAATATTGGTCCTGAAGATCGATTAATTACTATTGACAATGACGATGTTGGGCAAAGTGATTTTGAATTTTGCATATATATTGATGGCAATATGTACAATATGGATTATTGGTACATTGATGATGTCTCTCTATTTGTTCCGGCTAACCTTGACGGTGAAATGCAGGCCATAACAACATATCCGTTTGTAAATGGTTCTACTGCTGTAGAAGGTGTGGTATTTAATAAAGGATTAACACCAATTACCTCAGTTGAAGTACAGTGGCAGGCAAATGGAGGTGATATTTTTACCTCTAATTTTTCAGGATTTAACATAGAAATGGGTTACTCTTATGAATTTTCTTGTGATGATCTGTTTGATTTTCCTATTGGCACATACGACCTACAGGTATGGCTGTCAAGCGTAAATGGAACCCCTGATGACGACCCTGATAATGATTCATTAACAAAGGAGATAAGTGTTGTAAGTCATATTGTTGATCGAAAACCACTATTTGAAGAGTTTACAAGCTCTACTTGGTCCTTGTGCAGGCTTTAATTCTAGTTTTGTTCCTTGGTGCGAAACACATGCAGATGATATTACACTCGTAAAATATCAAATGGATTGGCCCAGTCCTGGGGACCCATATTATACTGAAGAGGGAGGGATAAGAAAAACTTACTATGGTATATCGGCTGTACCAAACATAGTTGGTAACGGTGAAGTGTTTAGCGCAAGTATGTCTAACGTAAATAACTTTTATAATGAAGCTATCGAATTACAGGGTTTTGTGAGTTTTGTAGCATCGCGCAGCTCTGTAAATAGAAGTACAATTATGGATATTGATGTCACAATCCTTCCATACGCTAACTTTAATGATTTTAAACTTTTTGTAATTGTTTTTGAAAAATTAACTACAGGTAATGTTGGTAACAATGGTGAAACTGAATTTGAACATGTGATGATGAAGATGGTACCAGATGCTTACGGAACCACAATTAATCTGGTTGACAGAGAACCTGTTACTATTTCACAAAGTGTTGATTTGTCAGGTACATTTATTGAAGAATATGATGATTTAGGTGTTGTAATTATTATTCAGAATATCGCTACTGCGGAAGTTCATCAATCAGGGTATGCTATTGAAAATGGTGTTTTTGCTGATGATGCTGCCTTGTCTGAACTTAACGTTGATGGAACATTAATCAGTAATTTTGACCCTGCTGTTTTTGATTATTATATTGATTTACCCGAAGGCACAACAGAAATACCCGAAGTATCAGGATTAGCTACCGATCCAAATGCTACTGTTATAGTTGTTCCTGCGAATGAATTACCTGGTAATACTACTATCGATGTCTATGCTGAAGATCTTCAAACACATGAGTTATATACTGTTAACTTTACTGTTCTTACAGGTATAGGTGATAATTATTCCGACAATATTAAAGTTTATCCAAATCCAACAACAGGCTTTGTTAATATCAGTGGTGCTAAAAATGCAAACGTTGCTATTTATAACATTACAGGAACCCTTGTTGCTGAATACGATAACCTCACAAAAGAAACAATTGATTTATCAGCACAAGCTAACGGAATTTACATTGTTAGCATAAGTACTAACAGCTTTGTAACAACAAAACGTATTACTTTAAACCGATAATCGTTGGCTATTTTATAAAAAAACCAGACTGGATAAGTCTGGTTTTTTTTATTCACATAATAATACTAATCAATAACAACCTTCTTACATTTGCTTAGTTGCTTCTTAATAATCATATTATTCAGCTCATTAATTTCATCTTTATATTGATAACGATTTCCACAATTATACAATTCAACCAATGGGTCATTATCAATGATCATAAAATATAAACTATCAGCTGATGGGGCTTTTTCAAGTTTGCTATATTCCACATAGGTAATATTTAAGAATGCAACATTTGAAGAAATCCCGCGATTATCCAATAAATATCCTTCTTCTAATTGCGTTGGATAAGCTAGTTCTCCATTGTAATAAACATCTTTAGGATGAGGGAAAGAAGAAATCTTAGTTTTATCATTTGATAATGTAACCGGAACAAGCTTACTATAATCCATTTTTGTTTTGTAGATATAGGTTGTTGGTCCTACAGAATAATCAACCTCAATTATCTTTTTTTTGGAATCCATATTATCAACCTTTTTTTGAGTACCACATGACCATGCTACTGTTCCGATTAGAAGAATGGCTATAAATTTATTAATGTTCATATTATTTATTTCTTTATGAATTTATTATGAAAAACCTCAGAATCAGTAGTAATGATAATAACATATGTACCAGCATCAAAATTTTCAACAGGAATTGCATGTTTGTTATTCTGCGTTACGGGATTATCAATAATCAAAATAGTTTTCCCACTTATATCCATAATTTGAATCTTGTTAACTTCAACATTATCAGTAATATTCAAATTAAGGACATCAACTACAGGAACAGGGTAAACTACTAATTTTCCAAAGTTTTCATTATCATCAATACCTAAAGGCATTCTTACTATTTGAATATCCAGCAAATATGTTCCGGTTTCGCCTAAGAAATAAGGGGCTGCATGAAACATAACCGTACCACCATTGTAAACATTAATATTTCCATTCATAACATCATCAATTGCAATCGACCAAAATGCACCTGATTTATATGACCATACCACATCGTTCGTATATGTTTGACCATTTCCACTATTGTACGAATCATGAGCACGTGCTACTATAGTATAATCATATCCTGATGGAAGATTAATGTTATAATAATCATAATCTATACCGCTGTGAGAATTTGATCCAGTAGTATAAACGGAGGCATTATTTCCTGAGAAATTCACAGTTAAATTTTCAGCACTACTCTCGCTGTCATTTGGTTCATAAATATCAAGTGTTTCGCCTGGTGCACGAACAATAACCTGAATTGGGTTAGGATATAATGTTGAACCGGAAAGAGTCCAATCACCGCCATCAGGTTTATGCAATAACGCTAACAGATAACTACCAGGTTCAACATTAATGCCGTTTGTACTAAATACCTTTTCATAGTAGTACCCACCATCAAAAGCAACACCGCTTAAAGTTTCAATTGTTTCAACAAAATAACCTTCCAGATCGTAGATCGATATGTCAACTGTGCCATAAAAAGTAGAACTACCATAATTTGCTATATCAACTGAAACATGAAATGCCTGATTGTTTGTTATTGTAGTTCCGCAACTTATAATCATATCCGAATAAAGTTCAATATCACTTTCGTTAGCAACTAACAAATTTGCTGTATTGGAATAGTCACCATTTCCCACTCTTATCCAATCTTCACCAGGGGGCTTGAAATAAACACTTATAGTATAGCTTCCGGGAAGAAGTGTACTTATTCCTTCTGTTACAAATGTTAACGTATTCCATTCATTAGTAATAATTGTTCCACTAAAGGTTTGTACATCATCAATAACATTGCCATTATTATCAAAAATAAAAGCTGCAAATTCACCAGTAAAATTATATTGACCAAAATTTCCAATATCAGCAGAAACTGAAAAGCCCTGGCCAAGTGAAATTGTATTAGGAGTAACCGAAATACTTTGATTATATAACCTTAAGTCACTTGTAGATGTAGTTGTTTCGGGAACAACACCAAAAATTGCCTGATGACCAGAATTGTAACCACCTGTTCCACCTCCTGTACCTGTACCACCCGGATCGAGAGCATCAATATGAAAGAAACCGTCATAATAACTTCCCCATCCCCAGTTAAAGTGAAAAAAGTCACCATCATTATAGCCATCACATACAAATGCATGTCCGCCACCAGAACCAAAACCTGCATAAACAAGAGGTCTGCCTGCATTAATATCAGCCCTTAACATATTTGTCCACTGACTTGTTGTGTAATTGTCACGTTCTTCGCCATGTAGTGAACTGCTATATCCAAAATAATTTTTGAGTGCACTTTCGGAACAAACAGGTTTATCATTTTCAATAACCCATGCCCCACTCGACTCAGGACTATAATCCATATCAACACTAACACCACAATGATACATTAAAGTAGCAATGGCATCATTTGGACCACTAATTGAGCCAGGCATTGATGCCCATTGATATGAGGTGCCTCCAAAATTTGCCGATAATGTACCATAAGTATCATGATTGTATGAGTGCATACCTGTTCCTTGTGCCGGGTGATTCCAAAATTTCATTACCTGAGCCATCGCCGTTGCCACACATCCTGTTACAGAACCACCCGGACATTGTGCATTGTAATACGGGCTTTGATTCCATGTAGTGGTACATAATGGCCCAACTGAAGCATTAGATTTAGTTTGACTAGAAATGTCACCATTAATTAGCTTTACCCACAATTCCTTAACCGAAACCTCTGCTTCCAGCTCATTTTCAACAGCATATCTTATTTGACTTTTGTAACCTTCAATCCATTTTTTAAAATTATATGGAAGATTATTGATATCAAAACTTCCTGACATGGTATAACCAAGTATTGGGCTGGCGACATCGTCTCCGGAAACCAAAATGATACCATTATTATCACCTATATTATAAATGTACAATAATGGTGTGTTTTCAAATTCATTTGGATTAAATGCCGATTGAATTGTTGTATTATAAATTTGTGCAAGATCAAGATTTATGCTTCCAACAAAATCCTGAACTTGTGAAAGGTGCGCTATGGCAACTTTACGTGCCTTTTCATCATCAACCTTATCTGCAAAAGAAAAGTTGAACAATATAAAAGTCAATAATACAGAAGTAAAGATTTTTTTCATGTTTCCTATTTTAGATTTATTTTGATTGATACAGTAAAACTAACAAATTGAATGAAAAAAAGCAAACTAAATGAATAAGTGTATGGGTTTATTGAATATTCGCTAAATATTAGTAAATATTCTCTTACTATTTTATTAGCTTTGTAATCATTTTTACCCCTGGCACAAGGAGTTGATATTGTAGACTATACATGTATTCAAAGGACTATTCTTCAAGAAAAAACGTAATAATTGGGATTTTCATCCTGGTTGCCTTGATATTTATAATACGCCTCTTTTATTTACAGGTTATTGATAATAGTTATAAGTTTAGCGCAGATAATATTGTACTTCGAAAAGTTCGTGAATACCCACCCCGAGGACTTATTTATGATAGAAATAATGAACTACTTGTTTTTAACGAGGCTGCCTATGATTTGATGATTATACCACGTCAAATGAAAAATATTGATACATCGCTTTTTTGTAAATTAACAGGTATCGACAAAATTACTTTTCTAAAACAGATAAAAAAAGCAAAGCATTATTCTTACTATAAACCATCAACTTTTCTAAAACAAATATCAAAAAAAGACATTGGGAAAATTCAGGAAAAACTATACCAGTTCAATGGCTTTTATTTCCAGACGCGTACATTAAGACAATACCCGATGCCAATAGCAGGACATATGTTAGGAAGTATTGGTGAGGTAAATAAAAAAGAAATAAGCAGAGATAAGTTTTATCGTTCAGGTGATTATATTGGAAAATCAGGAATTGAAAGATATTATGAAAAAACTCTTCGTGGAAAAAATGGGATGAGTATTGTTGAAGTAGATGTTCACAACCGTGTAAAAGGAAAATATAAAGAAGGGGGGTTTGACACAATTGCAACAGCAGGAAAAGATATTCATCTTGGCATAGATGCCCAACTTCAGCTTTACGGAGAACAGTTAATGCATAATAAAAAAGGCAGTATTGTTGCAATTGACCCACAAACAGGAGAAATTTTATCACTTATCAGTAGTCCGGGATATAATCCAAATTTACTTGTTGGAAGAGAACGGTCTGAGAATTATTCAAAATTGCTTAATGATTCGCTAGTGCCATTAATGAATAGAGCCACAATGGGCACATACCCCCCCGGGTCAACTTTTAAAATGGTTAATGCTCTTGTAGGATTACAAGAAAAAACTGCCCGTCTTGAGACGAAATACAGTTGTCAAGGAAAATTGTCAAGACCAATTAAATGTACTCACGATCATAAAACGCCACTAAATTTACCTGAAGCTATCGAACAATCGTGTAATCCATATTTTTGGAATACATTTAAAAGTATATTGGAGAATCCTAAGTATAATAATTCTCATGAAGGCTATAAACACTGGTATAATAATGTTGTTAGTTTTGGTTTTGGACACAAGTTTAATACCGATATTCCTTTTGAAGTAAGTGGTAATATTCCAAGTAATGAATATTTTGATAAGCTGTACAAAGGGCATTGGAATGCACTAACTGTACGATCACTAAGTATCGGTCAGGGAGAAATACTTTTAACACCAATTCAACTAGCTAACATGTCAGTTGTTATTGCAAATAAAGGTTATTACTATCCGCCTCATTTGCTTGTGAAAATTGAAGGTGAAGAAAATGCAATGCCTGAATTTAAGGTAAAAAAATTAACAACAATTGATCCTGGTAATTTTGATATTGTTAGGAAAGCTATGCTTAACGTGTTTGAGGCAGAACATGGAACTGCAAGATGGTATGCCCTCGATAGCATAAAGCAATGTGGGAAAACGGGAACTGTTCAGAATCCACATGGTGATGACCACTCCATGTTTATTGCTTTTGCACCTATAGATAACCCTCAAATTGCAATTTCGGTAATAGTTGAAAATGCAGGGTTTGGTTCAACATGGGCCGCACCAATAGCTAGTTTGATGATTGAAAAATATTTAACAAGTAAAATAAGCAGGCCAAATCTGGAAAAGAGAATTATGGAAAGAGATTTAATTCATAATATTAAAGAATAATTTGAGAGTAAGAGAAAAAATATCAGGTAATATCGACTGGTTAACTGTAACCATTTACATGATTTTGGTAACAATGGGGTGGCTAAGTATATTCACAGCCTCAGCAGGTGAAGATGTTACAACCCTGTTTGATGTTTCTACAAGATATGGAAAACAGTTAATGTGGATAGGGTTTGCAACTGTATTAGCTTTAACAATATTGGTAATTGATGCTAAGTTTTTTAGCGCATTTTCGTTTTTCTTCTATTTTGGAATGCTGCTCATTCTAATCGGCGTGCTCTTTTTTGGAAGTACAGTTGCAGGATCAAAATCATGGTTCAAAATTGGGGGTTTTGCCATTCAGCCTGCCGAGTTTGCAAAATTTGCAACGGCACTTGCAATGGCAAAATATTTAGACACGTTAAATATAGACATGAGACAAATAAGGACAAAACTATTGTCTCTCTCTATTCTTTTTGTCCCGGCTTTACTTATTCTACTTCAAAACGATACAGGTTCGGCACTGGTGTATTTTTCTTTTGTAATTGTTCTGTTTCGTGAAGGATTTTCCGGATTAATATTAATTGTTGGCCTGGTTATGGCAACGCTATTTATAGTTACTTTACTATTTAGCGAACTATATGTTATTGGGGCACTTATTGCTCTTGTCATTTTTATTATACTGTTTATTAAAAGTTTTCGTCAATTTTGGAAATCAATATTAGTAATATTGGTATTGTCTTCAGCATTTGTGTTTAGTGTAAATTATGCATTTGAAAATGTTCTTGAACCACATCAAAAAAAACGGATTAATGTATTACTTGGCATCGAACAAGATCTTCGTGGTGCCGGTTATAATGTTAACCAATCAAAAATTGCAATTGGCTCAGGAGGTTTAACCGGCAAAGGATTTAGAAAAGGTGTGCTAACCCGTTATAATTTTGTTCCTGAGCAAAGTACCGATTTTATTTTTTGTACTGTGGGAGAAGAATGGGGGTTTACAGGAGTTACATTTGTTATTTTGTTATATCTAACTTTACTAATACGCATTGTTGTACTTGCAGAACGACAGCGATCTAAATTTAGCAGAATTTATGGTTATGGTGTAGCCTCAATATTATTTTTTCATTTCGCTATTAACATAGGCATGACAATTGGTCTTGCTCCCGTAGTTGGTATTCCTCTACCATTTTTTAGCTATGGAGGCTCTTCATTATGGGCTTTTACAGTATTACTTTTTATTTTTATAAAACAAGATGCCAATAGGTTGAATGTACTGTAATGGTTGGAATAGGGAGTGAAGGTATAATGGTGTATGGGTAATCTTTAAATTGTTGTCATTGTTGCCATCGTTAGTTCGACAACTTGACAACTCGACAACCCTCAAACCCCATAATGCCCTATCCCCCAAAAAATCATAACTTTGCTTCCTAAAAATATTACATATATTAAGAAATTGAACATGAAATTATACCCCATAGAAACAGGTAATTTAAAATTAGATGGCGGCGCCATGTTTGGAGTTGTTCCAAAAGTAATGTGGCAAAAAGTATATCCTGCTGATGAAAACAATTTATGTAACTGGTCGATGAGATGTTTGTTAATTGTTGATGGCGACAGAAAAATATTAATTGATAATGGTATTGGTTACAAACAAGATCAAAAATGGCTAAAACACTATTATCTAAATGGCGATGATACTCTTGAAGCTTCTCTTGCTAAAGTAGGCGAAACCCCTGAAAATATAACTGATGTTATACTTACTCATATGCATTTCGATCATTGTGGTGGAAGCATAAAATGGAATGAAGACAAAACAGGTTATGAACTAGCATTTCCAAATGCTACATACTGGACTAGCAAAAAACAATACGACTGGGCAACTAATCCAAATCGTCGTGAAAAAGCTTCGTTTCTGAAAGAGAATATAGCACCAATTGAAGAAAGTGGCAAACTAAATTTAATTGATGAAGAGGGAGAATTTATTCCAAATATTACATTTAAAATGTACAATGGACATACCGATGGGCAAGTTATTCCCCACATAAATGTTGATGGAAGAACTGTTGTTTTTATGGCCGATTTACTTCCGGCGACAGTCCATATTCCAATGCCATGGATTATAGCTTATGATACCAGACCATTGCTAACTCTTAAAGATAAAGAACGCTTTTTTAAGGATGCATTAGAAAACAACTACATATTGTTTTTTGAACACGATTTATATAACGAAGCTTGTACATTACAAGATACTCCGAAAGGGGTTAGAGTTAAAGACTCAGGAAAGTTAAGTGAGTTATTATAATGGCCCGGCACAACGAACTTGGCAAAAAAGGAGAAGAACTCGCAGAAAAATTTCTTCGTGATAAAGGTTATGATATTATTGCTAAAAACTGGCGTTATGATAAAGACGAAATAGACATTATTGCCAGAGACGGTGATGAAATTGTTATAGTTGAAGTAAAAACCAGAAGTACTGACTTCTATGGATTCCCTGAAGATGCTGTAGATTCACAAAAAGAAAAATTTTTAATACGAGCTACTGAAGCTTATCTTGTGGAAAATAACTTAGATGTAGATACCCGATTTGATATTGTGGCAATAATATTAAATAATAAAGAAACAAAAATACATCACATTGTTGATGCTTTTTACCCAGATTGAGGGTTTGATATAAGTAACTGGTTTAAGTTTAAAACTTAAACCAGATTAAAATACTAAGTGATTATGGTCACGACTGAAAAATAAGCAAAGGAATATTTGATTGAAAAAGGAACTTTTTTGTAATACTTGGACTAAATAGTTGCTGTAGTAAATTTCTTTTACGAGTGGTGAGTGCAAGCACGTCAATATTACGTGAGATAATAAATTTTTCAATTCCTTCCTGCATATTATCACTCTCAAGCAAACCACATTCAATATTTACTTCACCCAGCACATCAAATAAATACTTTCTTAATTCAAGCATAAGTAATTCATCTTCCTTTTTTATTTTTTGTTCAGCAACATGAACACAGAATACTTTTGAATTAAATGGATTAGCTATTGTACTTAATCTGTTTAAGGCAGAAAAATCCGTATGATTAAAATCAGATGCATATAATATTCGCTTAGGGGAATCTATATTCTGAGAATCATATCCTGATGGAATAGCAAGTATGGGAATAGGTGATTTATCAATGATTTGTGATGTGAAACTTCCAAACGACCTTAATCCTTCAAGTTCACTCCCCCGTGTCCCCATAATTATAATACCCGGGTTATACTCTTCTGCTTCAAGTAATACCGCATTTACAGCATTTCCCTTAGCCATATCATATGACACCTTTACTCCAACAATCTTCTTTTTTTTAATTAAATTAACTACTCTACTTTTCAAGGCCTTTAAATTTCTCTCTGTCTCTTCCTCAATTTCTCTCACTATTTTGTCAAAATCAGGATGATAAGCATAAGATTCAAAATATGAATGAGGAGTTCCCATTGGATCGAGATAGGCATTAAAAAGTTTTATATTCGCTTTTAAATGCGAGGCAACTAACAGGGCATAATGAATAGCATTTTCCGAATGAGAAGTAAAATCAACCGGAACTAAAATTCTTCTTATACTTTTCATATAACTAACAGCAGATTCTTTTTCCTTGCCAAAAGCACCTTTAAAATTCTTGTAGATATCCATGGCACTCCTGGCATCTGTTTCATTTATTTTAACCTTAACACCTCCCGGAGCCTCTTTAATACGATTAATATTTGTTAAGAAACATTCGATACCATTATCTTCGAGCATTGCACATAGCAATTGTGCTCTCATGTATGTAAGTGTGGCTAATGTTCGTATTCTTTCAGACATGACTATAAGTTTTGTTGCGATGTAAATATACAAAATACGCGTCAGTATAGCAAGTTATTTGTTCAAAAAAAACGGGTTGCAAAATTTTACTTTTACAACCCGACCAATAATATGCAGAATTTAATGCTTATTTTTTCTTATCAAACATCACAATTTCGCTTGCAATAACTTCAGTAATATAGTTCGTTTTCCCATCTTTGTCATCCCATGAGCGGTAAATTAACTTTCCGCCTATTGCAATCTCCTGGCCTTTTTTCAGATATTTTTCAGCTATCTCTGCGGTTTTGCCATAAGCAACCACATTATGCCATTGTGTTTCTTCCTGGCGCTCGCCATCTTTGTTGTTATAATACTCAGATGTTGCAAGTGAGAATCTTACTTTTGATTTGTTGTCGCCAAATGTTTTTGTTTCAGGATCCATTCCCAGGCGTCCGATTAGTTGAATTGAATTTCTTAAATTAGTCATAATAGTAAATTTAATTAGTTAAAAAATATGTTAATTAATAATTTATTCGTGCGTTGTGCTACTTTAAATTTATTGCTTGTAGCCGGTGTCAATAATTGTATGAACGAAATATGATGCAAACATACAGCGACACTTTTTCCTAAGTCGTATAATAAGCATTTACTTACGTTAATATACGTTTAAATACGTTTACAAATGCATATATATCTGATTTTATGTATTATACAAATTGTATTTAAAAATGATTTTTTTGAATATATTTGTTCTAGAGTTATTTATTTTACCAGTTACTCAAAAGCTTAACCCCAACTCATGTTTTGTTACAATATAAAAATCTGAAACTTTTAACTTAATGAACAGCAAATAACAAGTACAGCCACGCACAAATAACAAAATACTGAATGATAAAATTATTTAATTACAAATCTGACAGACTTCATGGATTAGACCATTTAAGAGCAGTAGCGATAATACTCGTTATTATTAGTCAATGGACATTTTGGATTTGTATATTGATGGCAATGATTGGGGGTTTTGTTTTATATTTATTTATTGAACGACCATCTTTTAAAGTGAGGAAAATATTATTAAGCTAGAAAATAGAAGCAAAAAAAATCCAGGCTATAACCAAGGCTTATCCGACATAAACAAGGCACTGATATCGGTTAGAAAAGAAATAGTAAATTTGAAAATAAATTTTCAAACTCAAAATCAAGAAAGGATAATTAAAATGAAAACAAGAATTGGACTATTAATGTTTGTATTCCTGACAGCTATTGCTAACGTGAATACACAAGATGTTACCACTATTGAAGCAACAGATAGTAGTATTAGTGAGAATTTGGATTTAGAAGCAGTGGCATCTGTATTTGGAGAAGCAGAAAATCTTGAAGATTTCGAAAAGAAACTTAATGACCCAGATACTCAGATTTCTAACTTAGATCTAAATGAAGACGGTGAAGTTGACTATTTAAGAGTTATTGAGACATCGAAAGACGAGACTCATTTGGTAACCATTCAAGCTGTAATTGAAAAAGATAAATACCAGGATGTAGCTGTTATTTCTGTTGAGAAAGACGATGAAGGAGAAACACAAGTTCAGGTAGTTGGCGATGTTTATATGTATGGACAAGATTACATTGTTACGCCTGTTTATGTTCATCCACCAGTAGTTGTAGTCTGGTTTTGGGGGCCATTGTACAATCCATGGTATTCACCATACCATTATGGCTATTATCCTCCATACTTTCGCCCTTGGAGACCTTATCCAACACCAACATATCGTACAAATGTTAACGTACACGTTAATGTAAATAATTCGTACAACAGAACTACAGTTAGGAAAAGTAATACTTCGGTGGAACTTCAAAATAAATCAAGAAAGAACGATTTTGGCTCAAAAAATCCTGATAAGTCATATGTGAAAAGACAGGAAAGTTCGAAGAGTAAACAGGATTTAAATAAAAAGAAAGGAACGAAAAAAGTCAATAATCCTAAAGCCATAAATGCTAAAGAATCGACAGGTAAGAAAGTTCAGAACAATTGGAAAACAGAATCAGAAAAGAGAGGTACAAAAAGTAATGTGAAGAACAATAAGACTTCTGTGCCTTCAAATAAATCAAAAGCTAAACAATCGACAAAACATACGAATAAAACAGCAACCAAGAATTCAAATAAATCATCTAGAAAACCAAAAAGAAAATAAATACGTGCTTTAAAAATGTATACTAATGATACATACAGAGTTAAAATATAGTAGATGCAAGATGTTAATAGCAATATTGTATAATACCTGTTTATGAAAAATAGTTGGCTAATAAAATCAGGTTTTCTAGTTCCAGTAATATTCTGGACTACAACTCTTATTTGTGGATTTATTTTGACAGATTATAATCACTCCTCAAGAATGGTAAGTGAATTGGGAGAAATAGGAACAGAAACTCAACACATATTTACATTTGGGTTAGTCCTGACTTCGTTTTTTAGCATACTGTTCATTATTGGGCTCTTTAGAACTTGTAGGCAAATAGGCCTTAATACTATTCCAGTATTATTACTCTTAACTTTTTCTTTCTCAATATTTGGTGCAGCCATCTTTCCATATCCACTCAGGTTACATGGATTACTGGGAATGCCTTCAATACTATTATTTTTATCACCACTTTTAAGCTTGATTTTGTGGAAGTCTGAAATAATTTCAAATATTAAACTTATTTCACTTTTAACTCTTTTAATTTTGTTACTTGGATTTATAGTTTTCATTCCAAATGTATTGACTGATTATTTTGGATTAAAACAGCGTTTTTTTCATATCGGCTGGACAGTTTGGTTTATATATTTGAGCAGTATCTTTATTGGATTAGAAAAGAATTATAAAAAAACGGATAGAGTCCCCAGCCACTAACAAAGAAACCTTAATAGAACTATAAACTTCATGAGCAAAAAGGTAAATATAATAACAATAATAGTAGTGGCCCTGGTAATTGCAGGATGGTATTTTAATGTAGCATCACTATATTATATAATACCAATATCTATTCTATATTTGATTATTAATATTTTTGGCTCTGCTAATATAAAGCTCAATTATTTCTTTCATTCACATTGCAATGCAACGACTGGCAAAAAGGAAATTGCCCTAACATTTGATGATGGTCCGCATCCTGTTATTACTCCATTACTTTTAGAATTACTTAACAAACATAATATTACTGCTACATTTTTTTGCACTGGAAAGAATGCAGAAAACAACCCCGATATTGTTTCCAAAATAACTACCAACGGTCATATTATTGGCAATCATTCATATGGTCATTCTAAATTTTTTGATTTGCTATCAACAAGGAAAATGCAAAAAGAAATTTCACGTACAAACGAAATGATTTCATCAATAACCGGTAAAACACCATTATTATTTCGCCCTCCTTATGGAGTAACAAATCCTATGCTGCGCAAAGCAATAAGTAAGTCGAAATTGATTTCGATAGGGTGGAGTTTGAGGTCTTTTGATACTGTAAAAAATAGCCAGAAGGTCCTTAATAAATTATTATCCAACACCATGCCCGGAGACATTGTGCTTTTTCATGATACAAATGCTCAGATAATTACTATTATTGAAGACTACTTATTATGGCTTCAAAAAAATGATTATAAAATTGTAAGTTTGACAAGTTTGTTAAATATACCTGCTTATGAAGAGTAACACGCTGATAGTCATATTATCATTAATTATTTGGGCATCAACATCAACTGCACAGGATAATGATTTTACTCCCGTTAAAGATATAGATGCGCTAAAATCAAAACTGACAACACATGCATCCAATACTAATTCTATTAGTAGCAACTTTATACAGGAAAAGCATTTGTGGATGTTAAATGAAGTTCTGGTTAGTGAAGGAGAATTTCTTTTTAAAAAAGAAAATAGTGTTAAGTGGAAGTACACTATTCCCATTGATTACACAATCATTATTCATAATGGAATATTTACTATTATAAATAACAATAAGGTGAATAAGTTTAGCATCGATTCTAATCCGCTTTTTCGTGAAATAAATAGTATGATTGTTACAGCTATACGTGGCGATTTTATCGACAACCCTGATTTTAATGCTGATTTTTTCGAGAATGATGAATATTATCTGGCAAGATTGAAACCAACCAATGAAAATGTAAGCTCAATGCTCGAGAAAATAGAAATATATTTCCATAAGCAAAATATTCAAGTAGCGAAAGTTGTTTTTAGTGAACCCGGCGATGATTTTACATTGATTACTTTTAAAGATAAAAAGATAAATTCTGAATTGTCGGATAAGATGTTTTTAATTGATACAGAGTGAGAGGTTATAATATTAAAAATTTATTCATAGCAGGATTAGTTTTGCAAATATTGCCAACCATTAAAACAGTTGTCATTCTGAACAAAGTGAAGCCTGCCTGTACGGCAGTCAGAAATCTCAATCTAATATTAATAAACTGGGGTAGAGATTCTTCGCTGCGCTCAAGAATGACAATACCATTAAAGTTTTGCAAAGTAAATGCTGTTCTTATTTCAATGATATTAGTAATTTCCTCATGTTCAATAAAAGGCTATAAACCAATAACCGAATTTGAAAAGAACACAATTATAGAACCATACATTTTTTCTGCTGGTTTTGAAAAAGCCCTCTTTAAAACTACCATTGATATTTATGATAATATTATTACCGGTCTCACACTAATTAAAAAAACAGACAGTTCAATAAGAGTTGTTTCGATGTCGGAGTTAGGTATTAAATATTTTGACATTGAATTTCCTTTTAATCAACAGATTCCTGCCAAAGTACATTATGTTATGGAACCAATGAATAAAAAGCTACTTATTAAAATGATAATAGCAGATTTTAATTTGCTTTTGTTTACTCCTGATACAAGCAAATATACTGTTAAGGTTGATTATTCAGACAATACAAAATTGCTTGCCAAACACAAAAGGCTAATTTACTTTTTCAACTCTTCAAATAATATTACCGAAATACAAAGACAACACTGGCCACTTAGCCCAAAATCAATAATTAATTTAACGGGTTATAAAAATGGTTTTCCTCAAACAATTACCATTGATCATGGTAAGATTTGGTTTGAATTTAATGCAATTGAGTAAAGCTATTTACCATTATCTTTACCACTTTAAAATACCAAAACCATGAATAAGTTTTTTACTCTAGTAATATTGTTGATTGCCGTTAATACAATTATCAGTCAACCAATATTCCCCGATCCCGGACCCCTTTATAATGATGAAGTTGTTCCTCGCATCGACATAACTATTAATCCCGATACTTTGGATTGGCTTTATCAAAATGAAAACCTGCAAAGTGATATTGAATTTAGTGCTAGATTTATTTTTAACAACGGAGAAATACTCGACACAATCGAACCTGTTGGATTCAGATTGAGGGGAAACACTTCCAGATATTCAGAAAAAAAATCCTTCAAAGTTTCCTTTAACACTTTCACTTCAGGGGGTAAATATTATGGTGTTGAGAAACTTAATTTAAATGGCGAACATAACGACCCTTCAGTTATCCGATCAAAAGTTTGCTGGGATATATTGCGAAAGATGGAAATACCTGCACCAAGGGCTAATCATGTTCAGGTCTATATAAATGATGATTATTATGGTCTTTATATTAGTGTGGAGCATATAGACGAGGAATTTATCAAATCTCGCTTCACATACAACGATGGGAATCAGTATAAATGCCTGTGGCCGGCGAACTTAAATTACCTTGGTGATGACCCTGATTTTTATAAACTCCAACAAGGTGATAGGCGAGTTTATGAATTAAAGATTAACGAAGAATTAGATGATTATACTGATATTGCTCATTTTATTGATGTATTAAATAATACCAACCAGCAAAATTTTGAATGTGAGCTGGATGAAGTTTTTAACACCTATGATTATCTAAAAGTAATAGCATCTGAAATACTTTTTGGCCATTGGGATGGATATATTTATAATCAGAATAATTACTATCTATATCACAACACAGTATCTGAAAAGTTTGAATTTATCCCCTATGATCTTGACAACACCTTAGGTATAGACTGGCTTGATCGCGATTGGGGTTCCCGTAATATTTACGATTGGCAACAGCATGGCGACAACTATCGCCCACTTTATGAGCGTATTATGAATGATTCATTTTTGCGTGATCAGTATACATATTATATGAAGCAGCTTGTCACGGAGACCCTAAATCTGGATTCGCTAATAACTGCCATTGAACAACGTCGCGATATGATTGCACCATATCTGCAAAACGATTCATATTATCCGCGCGATTATGGTTATTCTATGACTGATTTTTATAACTCTTTTAATGAAGCTCTGGGTGGACATGTTGATTTTGGGTTGTTCCCATACCTTGAAACCAGAATTAATTCAATCCTGAATCAACTTGAAAGCACAACAATGTATCCTGTTATTAAATATATTAAACATCACCGTAGTTCCGATTCGGAAGTTTGGGTAAGAGCTTATGCCGATGTTGCAAATTTGCCTGCAACAGTAAATATAGTATATATTATTGAAGGACAGTCTGGTATGGAGAGGGAAATGTTTGATGATGGATTACATAATGACGGAGGAGCCGGCGATCATATTTTTGGTGGATTAATAGATGAAATTCCTGAAGACTTATCGCTAACTTACCAGGTTAAAGTGCTGGATAATTTAGAAAACCTAACTATTATGCCATGTGAGCCGGTGTTTGTTCCACAGTCAGGAGGAAGTGATGTAATGCTATTTATTAATGAATTCCTGGCTTCAAATTCAACAACAAATACAGATGAGCATGGTAACTATGATGATTGGATTGAAGTTTACAATGCAGAAGATGTTGTAGTATGGCTTGGAGATAAATATATGACCGACAATCTTTCTCAACCAAGCAAATGGCAATTGCCCGATGCATATATCGATCCTGGTGCTTTCCAGATAATTTGGGCTGATGGTGAGACAGATCAAGGTCCATTTCATGCCAGCTTTAAGTTAAGTAAAGATGGTGAAGATATCGGGCTTTTTAATGCCAATATGGGCGCAATTGATGAATATATTTTCGGACCACAAACAACAGACATTTCAGAAGGCAGGCTACCCGATGGCGGCCTGGATTGGATTTTCTTTGAATATCCAACACCAGGTATAAGTAACGAATATTCAGATATTATTACATATGATGAAAGCTTAGCTTTAATACTTTACCCAAACCCTGCTACCGGCGGAATTGTTTATCTTAATTCACCGCTTAACTTTAAAGTTTACAATATCTACGGACAAATTGTAGCAGATGTAATTAATGATGACCAAATTGATATTTCAGAATATCCAAATGGAATCTATATTGTAGTTTCTGATAAAGGGATAAAACAAAAACTTATTGTAAACTAATGATATTATGAAAATATTTGCATCTAACATATTTATTTTTCTGGTTCTTACTTCAATGAGTCAAAGCACTAAAAAACAGGAATCAAACATTATTCCGAATCCTTTAAAAATCGAATTTGGATCCTCGGTTTTTACGCTAAATAATAATACTGTTATTGCCTATGAAAATGATGGAGTATTGAAACAGCAGGCTGAGTATTTCTCTGAGTTAATTTATAAAACAATCGGTATAAAGTTGGTTTCAAAACCTTTAGAAGATTCGAAAAATAAAATAAAAATTATTTTAAAGATTAAAGATGATATAGCCAAACTAGGTGAAGAAGGTTATAAACTAAAACTTGAAAAACAGAAAATTCTAATAACCGGAAACACTCCCAGGGGAACATTCTATGGTTTGCAATCGTTATTTCAGTTGTTTTTGTTAAATGCTCGTGAGTCAAACAGCAATATTGAAGTAACTATTCCAACAATGGAAATTACCGATAGACCTCGTTTTGAATATCGTGGGATGCATTTAGATGTTGGTCGTCACTTGTTCCCTCTCGAATTCATCAAAAAGTATATCGACTTGTTGGCCTTTTATAAATTCAACACTTTTCACTGGCATTTAACCGAAGATCAAGGCTGGCGAATAGAAATTAAGAAATATCCCAAACTTACCGAAGTTGGTGCCTGGCGCAATGAAACCCTCATTGGTCATGGTGCAAGAAAACCATTTGAATATGATAGTATACCATATGGAGGCTATTACACTCAGGACGAAATACGCGATATAGTAGATTATGCTTCCCAAAGACAGATAACCATTATTCCTGAAATTGAAATGCCGGGACATTCGCTGGCAGCACTTACAGCATACCCTTACTTAGGTTGTACTAAAGGACCTTATGAAGTTGCAACCCGATGGGGTGTTTTTAATGATATTTACTGTACAAACGACTCAACCTTTGAATTTCTTCAAAACGTATTACTGGAAGTAATGGAGCTGTTTCCATCTGAATATATTCATATTGGTGGCGATGAGACACCAAAGGCTAGGTGGAAAGAATGCCCTACATGCCAGGCAACAATAAAACGAGAAGGGTTGAAAGATGAGCACGAACTACAAAGTTATTTTATTCAAAGGATCGAAAAATTTCTCAATAGCCATGGACGAAACATAATTGGTTGGGATGAGATACTTGAAGGTGGGCTTGCTCCAAATGCAACTGTAATGTCGTGGCGAGGAAGCGAAGGTGGTATTGCTGCAGCTCAACAAGGTCATGATGCAATTATGACTCCGGGATCACACTGCTACTTAGATCATTACCAAAGTAAACCCATAGAAAATGAACCTTTCGCTATTGGTGGTTTTACATCACTCGAAAAAGTTTATTCATATGAGCCTGTACCTAAATCGCTGAGTCCACAAGAAGCTTTTCACATACTCGGAGCACAAGGCAATGTTTGGACTGAATATATGGAAACTCCTGAGTATGTTGAGTATATGATTTTACCGCGAATGGCTGCTTTAAGTGAAGTAAACTGGTCGAGCAATAAGGATTGGGAATTATTTTTAAGGAGAATACAGAAACACTTTTTTATTTATAATCGTTTGGGTTATAATTATTGTGATCATCCCTTCTAAAGAGAAGAAGATTTTAAACTTTAATCGACAAATTAAGATTGTTTATCATGAGTAATTTCATCCGGAAATCAAAACGCACTATCAACTTTGCTATTCTTCTATTAATAGTGCTATTTTTATTTGATAGTTGTAACAATTCCCCCAGCACACCTGCTGATTATGTAAACCCATTTATCGGTACAGGTGGACATGGACATACATACCCCGGAACCACATTGCCATTTGGAATGGTACAACTTAGTCCCGATACAAGGAAAGACAGCTGGGATGGTTGCTCAGGATACCATTATTCTGATGATTTTATTCTTGGCTTTAGCCACACTCACCTTAGCGGAACCGGAATTGGTGATTATGGTGATATTAGATTTGTGCCAACAGTTGGCCAACTACAGTTTACTCCTGGCACATCAAAAAATCCAGATTCAGGATATGGTTCAAAATTTAGTCATGACAATGAAAAAGCAACTGCCGGATATTATAGTGTAGAACTTAATAATGGAATTGATGTTAAATTAACCTCAACACAACGAGCAGGATTTCATAGCTACACATTCCCTAAAAAAGACAAAGCACATGTTTTAATTGATTTAATTGAAAGTGTTGTAAGTGAAAAAATAATAGATGCTGAAATAAAATTTATTAGTGATCATGAAGTGCTTGGTTACCGACGAACTAAGGCATGGGCTGCTAACCAGTTTGTATATTTTTATGCAGTATTCTCCAAAGCATTTTCCACGCACGGCATTGTAGTGAATGGTGAATACTGGCAAAATAAAAATATAGCCTCAGGTGATAGTTTGATAGCTGTTCTAAATTTTGACACCAATGATGGCAAACCATTACTGATAAAGGTTGGCATATCTGCCGTTGATTATCAAGGGGCAATGGAAAATTGTAATGCCGAAATTCCTAACTGGAATTTCAACAATGTTAAAAAAGATGCTTTTAATACCTGGAATGATAGATTAAGTAAAATAAAAGTTGCCGGTGGCACAACTGATGAAAAAACCATTTTCTATACAGCTCTTTACCACTCAATGCTAGCGCCAAACATGTATTCTGATGTTGATTATCGCTATCGTGCACACGATGAAAAAATATATAAAGATAAATCATTCGAGATGCACACAGTATTTTCACTTTGGGATACTTTTAGAACACTCCATCCATTATTTACAATTATTGAGCAAGAAAAAACCAACCACTTAATTAACTCCATGCTCGACATGTATAAACATGATAATCTGTTACCTGTATGGGAGTTGGCAGCAAATGAAACTAATTGTATGATAGGTTATCATTCGATACCTGTAATTGTTGATGCATGGGTAAAAGGAATTAGAGATTTTGACGCTAACCTTGCCCTAAATGCAATGATCCAAACAGCCAATGCAGATCAATTTGGTCTCAAATATTTTAAATCTAAAGGTTATATACCGGCTGATAAAGAAGGCGAGTCTGTATCAAAAACGCTCGAATATGCTTATGATGATTGGTGTATTGCAAAACTTGCAAAAGGACTTGGTGATAAGGAAATTTACAAGGATTTTACAAAGAGAGGGCAATATTATAAAAATATATTCGACAATAAAACAGGTTTTTTCCGTGGGAAAAGTAATGGTTGCTTCGTAGTACCATTCGATCCAACGCAAGTTAATTTTATGCTTACCGAAGCCAATACATGGCAATATAATTTCTTTGTTCCTCAGGATATTAACACACATATTGAACTACTTGGTGGCGATGATATGTATGAAGCTAAGCTTGATACATTGTTTAATACAACTGTGGAGCTTTCTGGAAGGCATCAATCAGATATAACGGGTTTAATAGGCCAATATGCTCACGGCAACGAGCCAAGCCACAACATGGCATATCTTTATAATTACATTGGAAAACCGTGGAAAACTCAAAAGCTAATTCATCAAATAAGTAGTGAGTTGTACTCAAACGCACCTGATGGTTTGAGTGGAAATGAAGATTGCGGACAAATGTCGGCATGGTATGTTATGAGCGCAATGGGATTTTATCCTGTAACACCTGGCAATGACAATTATGTTCTTGGAACTCCACTTTTTAGCGAGCTTACTTTAAATCTTGAAAACGGCAATATATTTATTGTTAAAGCATTATGTGAAAGTGCTGATGATATTTATGTTCAGTCGGTGTGGCACAATGGTATTGAATATACTCCTTCTTATATTACTCACCGTATGATTATGAATGGTGGTGAACTTATATTTGAGATGGGTAACAAACCAAACCCTGAATATGGAAGTAAAGTTTCTGACAGACCACACCAAAAAATTTCAGATTTTATTATTACTCCTGTTCCTTATTTTGAAGCAACTTCGAAAACATTTTTTAATAATATGGACGTTTCATTAGTTGATATTTTTGAAAATTCCATGATTAATTTTACGGAAGATGAAGGTATAAGTATAAAGTACGAGAGTCCTCTTAATATAAAAAACAGTATTAAATTAACTGCTTTCGCAGAAAAAAAAGGAGTACAAAGTTTAAGTGAAGAAGCGGAATTTATAAAAATACCCAAAGGACGAAAAATAACCCTTAATACAACATACAGTAATCAATATACAGCTGGTGGTGATATCGCACTTATAAATACAATTAGAGGCGGTTACGATTTTAAAACGGGCAACTGGCAAGGCTACTATGGTGATAATGTTGAGGCAATTGTTGATTTTGGAGAGACTAAAATCATTTCTAAAGCAGGGGTTGGATTTCTACAAGATGAAAACTCATGGATATTTATGCCGGCTTCAGTAACTTTTGAAGGCTCGGTTGACGGAGCTAACTACCAACTATTAGGTGTTGTGAAGAATAATATAAACCCAAGAAAATCAGGATCCATAATTAAAAATTTTGTTATTAATAACATTAACAAGCCCATTCGGTTTTTAAAGATAACAGCTAAAAATCAAGGTAATTGTCCTGGCTGGCACAAAGGCGCCGGCAATAATTCATGGATATTTGCTGATGAGATATGGGTTGAGTGATAAGTTGTTTTATTGTCCTGTTGTGCGTAATTCATACAAAGAAAATAATAATAACATAAGTAAAAAGAATATCAATGAATATAAATTTAGCCATACTAATTGATGGAGATAATATACCATCAGCATTTGTGAAAGAAATGATGGAAGAAATAGCCAAATATGGAAATCCTACTATTAAAAGAATCTATGGTGACTGGACAAAACCTAATCTTTCTAAATGGAAAAACATACTTTTAGAAAACGCCATTACACCTATTCAACAATATGGGTATACAAGTGGAAAGAATGCTACAGATTCGGCTATGATAATTGATGCCATGGATATTTTGTATTCAGAAAAAGTGAATGGATTTTGTATTGTATCAAGTGATAGTGATTTTACAAGGTTAGCCACTCGTTTACGAGAGGCTGGCATGCAGGTAATTGGAATTGGAGAAAAAAAGACACCAAATCCATTTATTGTTGCCTGTGACAAATTTATATACATTGAAATCCTTAAAACTAAATCTAAAGAGAAGGAATCTGAAGATGAGAAGGAATTAGACAAGGAAACATACGATAAAATTAGCACAAAAGAAATTAAATTAATTGCATCGACAATTACAGACTTATCAGATGATGAAGGATGGGCTTTTTTAGGAGATGTTGGAAGCTTATTGCAAAAGAAACGTCCTAATTTTGATCCTAGAAACTACGGTTTTCAAAAATTGACCCCATTGATCAATTCAATTGGAAAATTTGAAATTGAGCAACGAGAAAGTCAAAAAAGTAGATATAAGTTGATCTTTGTTAGAAATAAAGAAAAGCGCATAACAAAGAACGCTCATAAATAATTGCTGTGACAATTATAAATTAAACATTTGTAGTCCGTTTCAAGTCTGGCAAAATCAGACAAGAACGAACTTCGCAAGCAGCAACTATTCATATCGCAAACCGTTATTCATAGAAAATTAAAAAGAAAATACAATTTTTTAGATTAAAATTTTTCTACAGAAATGAAAGAAGTAAAAGCAAAGCTATTGTTTAAATGTATAACCCAACAAACGGAAGTAATTAGCCAACTACAACAAGAAATTGCTGAAGCCCAGAAACAGGCCAACGATTATGGCCAGCCTAAAGACCGTTACGATGCTTTTCGCACTAAGTTAATGCGTCAAATAGAATTATATGCCAAACAGTTGGACAAAGCAAATATTGTAATTAACACACTTCAAAAAATAGATATTGAAAAAGAACTAAAAAAAGTAGAATTTGGAGCACTTATAATTACTAACAAGCAAAAGCTTTTTGTTTCTGCAGGCTTAGGAAAGGTTAACCTTGATGGTGAAATATACTATGCTATTTCGCCACAAGTACCTATTTTTGTTGCTCTTAAAGAAAAAAGAAAAGGTGATGAAGTTATTTTTAATGGAATGAAGTTGATTATTTCAGATATTTGCTAAAAAATGAATATGAAAAATAATTTCGACCCTGAAGTTGACAATCCTGATAATTATAAATTCACAATTTTTTATTACAATCCTAGCGACAAAAGAATAATTGTTCCTAAGCGACATAAATACCTGGGGTGGACACTTAATTTTGGAAATCATTTTACTTATTTAGTCGTAATAAGTATTATTTCAATTTTAGTTCTATCAAGTATATTCTTTTAGATTTATTTCCATTTACCGTTTACATTTAACATGATAATAATAGATAAACCTTATGTAAGTAATTTTCTGATCACAACCATAAAAGAAAATAACATTCAAATTATTTCCACAACAAATGCCAGGGAGATGATTAAGGATGAGTCTCTTAGCTGGATATCCGAAAAAGAAGCACGTTATATATTTGATAACGACCCGGAAACTCGTGTATATACTAATTCCGAGAATTCAATTAGTTGGATTGAGAAAAATTTTAGCTCATCTGACCTTCCAACACAAATTAATATCTTCAAGAACAAAATTAAGTTTCGGGAACTAATAAAAGATTCATTTCCGGATTACTTTTTTTTAGGAACCAAATATAGTGATTTAAGGAAAATAATTATTGAAGGAATAAAATTTCCATTTATAATTAAACCAGCAGTGGGATTCTTTAGTTTGGCTGTTCATAAAGTTGACGATATACGTCAGTGGAATAAAGTTTTGGACAAAATAGAAACAGAGGTTGAACAATTAAAAGGCATTTATCCAAAAGAAGTTGTTGATATTACGGATTTTATTTTTGAGGAATACATAGAAGGAGAAGAGTATGCAATTGATTGTTATTATGATGAAAAAGGAGAACCCGTCATACTTAATATACTTCACCACATTTTTTCATCAGAGAGCGATGTAAGCGATAGAATTTACTCAACTTCAAAAGAAATAATGGAGAAATACTCGAATGTAATTCAAGATTTTCTTATAACAATAGGGACGAAAACTAAACTAAGAAACTTTCCGGCACATGTTGAAGTAAGAATTGGCAGCAACGGAAAAATAGTTCCAATAGAAGTAAATCCATTGAGATATGGTGGATTATGCACAACCGGAGATATTTCATGGTATGCGTACGGAATCAACTCGTACCGTTACTTTTTAGAAAATAAAAAACCCGATTGGAAAGATATTTTTAGTACAAGAGAAGATAGTAAGTATAGTATTATCGTACTAAACAATAATTCAGGGTTTGATGAAAATGAAATAGATTATTTCGATTATGATCTGTTATTAAATGATTTTAAAAAACCGATGAGTTTAAGGAAAATTGATTTCAAAAAATATTTAGTTTTTGGATTTTTGTTTATTGAAACAACCGTTGGAGAAGATCAGGAACTCAACCAAATACTTACTTCTGATTTAAGAAAATATATTAAATTGAAAAAAAAATCATAAAGAGGCGGTCCAAAAAGTTAGTTTTTTGGACAGCCACAGTTCCTACTAATTATTCAAAAATATCCAGCACATTCGCATCAACAGGTGCCATATACCAAGTTGTGTTTTCAGTTCCACTTGATGTAGCCCATAACTGAAATTGAGGATATGCAATAACCATATCAACTTTTTCTCGTGGACTTTTATACTGGCCATCCAGAATAATTTCAATTCCCCAAGGCAGCCCGTTACTTGTTTTATAATGTCCATTATCATTTACTGTATTGAACATACTTAAGTCAGCAGCGGCAGTTGTTGGAAAATTACTTCTATGGATCTTATACGAACGATCAGCACTTCTGAAGATGTACAATTCAGGAATAAATTCTTCTGCATTGCTGTTAAAAGTTAGAGTAAACCTTAATGTATCAGGGGTTTTTGTGGGCCCCGATCCGTTATTTTGGTAATATGAATTAATTGCCTCAAACACATCGTTGGTTAATATAAGTCCGTTTAGTTACAGCTATCACGGTTACATCGCCATCTACCGATGAAATGATATTTTCTGGAAAACTATTTCCATCGCTATCATACAACATCATCCCTATTCCATTATTTATAGTTGCACTAATGGCGTCAATACTTACTTTGAATTTGGCGGATAATAAATCAAAATTTTCGTCCTTATTAATAACAACCTAATTTGACATGGTTAAATCATTGAAATCAAAACCTACTTATTATTGACCTAACCGACTTTAAATAACCACCTCCAAACAGATTAACATGTACCATTAGTGGATACAAATTACAATAGTTTAGTCGCTCTTCCCACCCATTTTCTAACGGATAGTAACGATTATAACTTAAGTAAAATTGTCCATCGAAACCGCCAAATAACTTTGACATACCTAAATCCATTTCACGATGACCATAATAAATTGCTGGATCAATAATTACGGGATTTCCTGTTTCACTCACCATAAAGTTACCACCCCACAAATCGCCATGTAATATTGCTGGAGATTCTTCTGGAAAAATTTCACCAAGCCTTGTATAAAAACGATCGAATGCAGTTACTGTTTCCCTATCAACAGCATTATTGTTTCTTGCTAACTTTACCTGTCGCTCAAGCCTCTCTTCCCTAAAAAAATCACTCCAATTATCATGCTTATTATTGTGTTGATGTAATGACCCAATATAGTTATTATGATCGAGCCCAAAGTAGCTATTAGTATGTTTGTGCAGTCTGGCAATTTGTCTTCCAAAATCATCCCAGAATGAACTGGTTTTTTCCCCAGTATTAATAAATTTCAGAATTAAAAAGGAATCATTCCCGCTTTCGCCGATATCTATAATCTCAGGAGTGTCAATTTCGTTTGTCGCTCTTAGTATTTGTAATCCTCGGACTTCTTTTTCAAACATTTGAGGATAAAGTGAAACTGAATTCTTCTTTACAAAAAAGTCACCTTCATTGGTTTTTACTTTGTAGGTTTCATTTATTGATCCTCCTCCTACAGAGGAAAAATCATTAATAGTTACATCTGTGCCAACAAATTCTGTAAGCATTTTTTCAATTTCACTTTTCCAGCCCATTATATAATAGTTTGACTGTGAAATTAATAAAAATATTAAACCCAGAATATGATGATGAGGAAATTAAAATTCAATAGTGGAAGCTTCTATCTGCCCATAATAGAGGCAAATATCGAATGATGTTAATTAGTTTTCCTCAGCATACCATTCGGCAAAAGAGGTAACAGTTTCTCTAAGTAGCAAATACTTTAGGTTAACATGTGACGGAAGTTTTTTCATAATTCTATGCGCAAAATCAGCTATCATGAGCTCGCTTGTGGGCTGATAATCAAGTAATATTACTTTTTCGAAATTTTCACTTAGTTTTTCAAGTAGATCATTAGGCATGCTGCTGTTTAGTACCAGTGCATGATCAAAAATATCAACAATCGTTTCACGTACTATTTTCTTCAGGTCGCCAAAATCCATTACCATACCTATCTTAGGGCTATTTTCATCAGTTATTGGATGACCGGATATTGTTACTAAGAACTCGTATGAATGACCATGAATATTACGACATGGACCATCATAACCTTTTAATGCATGAGCCATTTCAAATTTAAACTCCTTTGTAATTCTTATGGTTGGGTTCATATCTAATTTGTAGTTTTAACAAACGTAATTTTTTTTGTAGTCTGACTTGAGTCAATTGTCATTGAAAGAATATATATACCATTGTTAAGTTGTGAAATATCAATTTCAGATGTTGACTGTGATAACTTTCCACTTACCACCTCATTCCCAATCATTGAAAAAATACTATAACTAAGATATCGGTTTTCATGCCATGAAACATATAGTAAGTTTGATGCCGGATTTGGGTAAATTTTAATACCTGCTAATTTGTTTGACTGAATATTACTTGGGTTGCCCCATATGTCATCAACATATTCAGAATGATCTATATATGGATTTCTATTTCCTTGATATTGATAATAAATAACATCATTTCTATTCATCTCAAAATCATCCGGAGGATCCTGTGTATTCCAAAGAATAAGCCGTGACAGTTTTCCGTGCTGTGGGTTTGGATATGTATTAACTGCATTAACCACCTCTAGGTCAGGTACTCCTCCTCCACCTTCATAACGAGTAGCCATATAAAATATCATACGAGCCACATCACCTTTAACGGCATCACGAGGTTCAAACGAATCGCCATCCTTATAGCAACCGGGAGCTTCGGGAACAGGGCTTCCTCCTATATCGAAATCTAGATTTCCTCGAGAACTGTTTACAGATGCATCTGTTGGTCGAATATGATGTGCATCTGTTCCTGCAGGAGGATTATTACCAAAATCACCATGCGACTTTGCCCAAACATGTTCACGGTTCCAATCGTTAGCACCACCACCAAATGTGCTTTTAGCTTGCGAACGACCGGTGTAAAGTAATATTACATTACTAGTATTATTTGGATCTTCATCGGTATTTTTAAGGATAAAATCACGTAAGTCGTTATATGAAAATTGTGTGTGGTTATCAATAATATTGTGTAAGGCATTTTTAAGGTCATTTCCTATTAACCCTTGAGTATCATCATAATAGCCAGCAGGCACCTGTGCAAAAAGCGATTTATATAAAATGATGTTTACAAAAACTAATGCAAAAAAGCACTTTTTCAATATCATATTTTAACTAATTTAAAGAACAAAAAATGAAATATATATTGCAGATACAATCATTACTAATCCGCCAAACGCATAAACCAACGATGCCAATGAAAGCGCAAACTTACCTGGCTTTATTACAATTCCTACAGTTGCAATAGCTACTGAAATAACAATTAGTAGAATTAATGTAAACTTCTCATCTATTACAAGATAACAAAATAGTAATCCCACCAAAAAAGTGTTTATACCTTGTGCTATTGATGCTAGCAGTACATGACTAACACTATCTATTGAATATGTACGCTCACCTTTATGTATATTGATTGTTTCCATTAGCATTCTTATTCCTATAAATAGAAATCCTATAAAAAACACAGCACCTTTAAAACCATCCATGAGATGCATAAATGAGTTGCCAAGTTTTAGTCCAAGCCAATAAGCTACTGCTTGTACTAACGACAGAACTACAATAAGCAATATTACCTTAGCCTGTTTACCAGATACATTAATTCCAACAGCTATAGGAAATACCTGAATTGATAAAAAGAATATTATTATCACCACCAGAGTAGTCAACATCTCAAAAAATAATTAGGCTGCAAAAGTAACAATAATAAAAAACAGAAGCGTATTAATAAACCAAAGAGACAATATTCTTAAGCCACTCAGCATCAACATCATCAAAACTATCATGTATGCTACTATCAACATCCATTACGCCAACTATACTTCCCCTTATATCCTTTAGAGGGATAACAATTTCTGATTTTGATCGTGAATCACAAGCAATGTGCCCCGGAAATGCTTCAACATCATTAACCACAAGAGTTTTTTTCGAGTTTATTGCAGCCCAGCAAATTCCTGTATCCTTTGCAAGATTTATACAAGCTAATGAACCTTGATATGGTCCAACCTGCAATTTTCCATCTTGTAATAAGTAGAATCCTGTCCAGAAAAAATAATCCATTTTATGGTGGAGTACTGCAACAATAGTTGCCATATTTGATAACGAATTATTGCTACTCTTATCAATCAGTCCCTTTATCTGATCATAAAGTCTTTGATATCTTCCGTTTTTTTTAGCAGTATTCATTATAGTTATATTAAGAAGTCGGTATTCAAAAAATTATTCAATTAATGAAAACAGGAATAATTTTTCTATTAATAGTTTAGAGATCCCTTAAAATACTTTGCTGTTAAACTATTTAATTTTTTAACACAACAATTTTTGGACACTCTCTTATACTAACTAATAAGTTATTTAGTAAATTAAACTCTTTCCAGCTCAACTGTAAAATGCCTCAAAATAGGGGCTTCTTTTACTATTTTAAATCCTCTGGTAATTTCATATCTTCTTTCAAAAACATTTATTAGCGAGGCTGCAATATAGTTCATATGATCATTAGTATATGTTCTGCGAGGTATAGCTAAACGCATTAGCTCAAGATCAGGATATCGGGTTAAGCCGGTTTCAGGATCTCTGTCAGCCATTATACTACCAATCTCAACCCCTCGCACGCCACCTTCAACATACAACTCCACGGCAAGGGTTTGTGCAATAAACTCTTCTTTTGGCATATTAGGTAAAAACCGTTTTGCATCCACAAAAATGGCGTGGCCACCAAAAGGATATTGCACTGGAATTCCTGCATCTTTAAGTAACTGACCTAAATATTCTACCTGTTTGATACGTGTTTCCAGATATTCAAATTCAGTTCCATCGTAAAGTCCTTGAGCAAGTGCATTCATATCTCTACCCGACATCCCACCATATGTTATATATCCTTCGAAAAGAATATTATAAACGGTGGCTTTATCAAATACATCCTTATGTTTAAATCCAATAAAACCTCCCATATTTACAATGGCATCTTTTTTACTGCTCATTGTCATTCCATCAGCATACGAAAACATTTCTTTAACAATGTCACGAATATTTACATTAGAATATCCCTCTTCACGGATTTTAATGAAATATGCATTCTCGGCAAACCTTGCAGAATCATAATATACAGGGATATTGTACTTCATTGCAAGAGCTGAAACTTCCTTCATGTTTTTCATGGAAACAGGTTGCCCTCCTGATGAGTTACAAGTTACAGTTACAATAATTAAAGGAATTTTTTCTGTTGGGTTCTCCTTAAGAACTTTTTCAAGTTTCTCCAAATCAATATTTCCTTTAAAAGGATGATCTAAAGTTGTATCAAAAGCTTCATCAATTGTACAATCAACAGCATGTGCTTTTCTAAATTCAATATGTGCTTTTGTTGTATCAAAATGTGAATTACCCGGTACAATATCGCCTTCTTTAACTAAAGTTGAAAATAATACATTCTCAGCAGCTCTACCCTGATGTGTTGGTAAAAAATATTCAAATCCGGTAATGTCTTTAATCGAATGCTTAAGTTTATAATATGATGTTGAACCAGCATAACTTTCGTCACCCAGCATCATTTCTGACCATTGCTTGTCGCTCATAGCACCTGTGCCTGAGTCAGTTAACAAGTCAATAAAAACATGACCACTATGGAGATTAAACAAGTTATAATTGGCATATTTTATCCATTCTTCACGTTCTTCACGTGTACTTCGGCGAAGAGGCTCCACCATCTTAATTCTATATGATTCAGCAAAAGGTAATTTCATTTCTTCAGATTTAATTTTTATTAGGAAAAGTAGTTGATGAAAATGCCTTAAATAAATTAAGACATCGAAATGAAAGGCTAAAAAGAATCTCTCTTTTTGATATTCATAAATAAACATCTATGGATTATCTTCATCATTAAGATCAGGATATTTATTGTTCTACAGCAAAATTAGTAAAATTTGCAAAATGTTCAAATAATATTGAATATAAAGCAATTATATAAAGATACAAAAAAAAGTATGATATTGATATGTCAATGATTACTAAGCAAAGTTAAGGATTGCTATATCGTTAGATATATTATATGGACTTTGATATTTTTTAAGTTTAACTTTAACGCCTTTCTCCATACAAATAGGGCAGTGTCTCATTTTTACCGGATAAATGTAATCACACTCATGACAATGATAATAACTGATTCTGGAGAATTTATTTTTCCTGCCATAAAGGTAAATAAATCCTACCAGAGGAGTTAAAAAAAGACTAATAAAAAAAATCTTCAATCCCTCTGTTTGTTTTTCAATTCCTAATACAGTTAGAATAAATGTTATGAGAAGATAAACTGCTATTACAATTATTAACATGGCAACCAAATTATAGTAGTGAATTCAACGTAGCAACTAAAATGCCACAATATATAACCATTTGCAAATCACTTCATTTAAAATAAATGTAAGATCAACAACATAAATCAATTGTTGATATTGGATACATATTTAACCGAAAACCTACGAAACTGTAGGGTTTACAACCGGAACGTTGGAGTCATCAAGATTTAATTTAATTCTGGAAGCTACCATATCAATTGCCACCTTATTATTTCCCCCCTGAGGAATTATAACATCGGCATAAAGTTTTGTTGGCTCAATAAATTGCTGGTGCATGGGTTTTACAAATTTCTCATAATGTGTTAAAGCATCATTATAATTACGTCCGCGTTCCTGCACATCACGTCGGATAATACGCATCAACCTGTCATCACTATCAGTTGCTACAAAAAGCTTAATATCTAACAAATCACGCAATTTCTCATTTGCAAGAATTAAGATTCCTTCCACAATTACAACCCTACGAGGTTCAATGGGAATTGAATCCTTAGCACGAGCGCAAGTTACATATGAATATATTGGTTGGTTTATGGTATGCCCCAATTTTAATTTATTGATATCATCCACCAGTAGTTCAAACTCAATTGAATTCGGATGGTCAAAATTAATTTTAAGTTTTTCTTCGAGACTCAAATGACCATGATCAAAATAATATGCATCCTGAGGTACAAGTGATACAGAATCTTTAGGCAATGACTGAATAATTTTATTTACAACAGTTGTTTTTCCCGATCCACTTCCACCAGCAATTCCAATAATTAACATAGTTTTTTTTGAGGGTCAAAGTTAAAGAAAAAGATAAAAGAGGCAAGAATAAAACATAAAAGAGTTAGAAGCCAGGATGCAGTATCCAAGATTGTGTACTAAAAAAAATCATGAGCTCTGTTTTCTGGCTCTTGGTTCTTGTATCCTGATTTCATTTAACTACATCAAAAAACTCATCATAACACCGGCAGCTACAGCCGATCCAATTACACCCGATACATTTGGTGCCATTGCATGCATAAGCAAATGATTTGTGGGATCATAACGCAAACCTTCTGTTTGAACCACCCTTGCACTATCAGGCACAGCAGAAACTCCTGCAGCGCCAACTAAAGGGTTTATTTTATTATCTTTATTAAGAAACAGGTTCATTACTTTAGCAAAAATTATTCCTCCTGAGGTAGCAACAATGAAAGATAATGCACCAAGCACAAAAATCAGAATAGATTCTTTTGTAAGAAACACATCAGCCTGAGTTGATGCCCCAACTGTTAAGCCTAGCAAAATTGTAACTATATCAATTAAAGAATTTCGTGCCGTATCGGCAAGGCGTTTTGTAACACCGCTTTCTTTAAGAATATTACCAAAAAACAGCATTCCTAATAATGGCAGTGCTCCGGGTGATATAAAACATGTAAGAATAAGTGCAACAATTGGAAAAATAATTTTCTCTTGCTTACTAACTGAACGCGGTGGTTTCATCCTGATGACTCGTTCTTTTTTGCCTGTTAACAATCGCATAATTGGAGGCTGAATAACGGGTACAAGTGCCATATATGAATATGCTGCAATCGCTATTGGTCCTATCAAATTTTTGGTTTGAATGCCATTAATTATGCTGCCATTAGCCAATTTAGAAGAAAGAAAAATAGCAGTGGGGCCATCGGCTCCTCCGATAATTCCAATTGCACCTGCTTCGGGCATATTAAAACCGAGGTAAATAGCACCTATGAAAGTTAAAAATATACCAACTTGTGCAGCAGCGCCCAGTAACATTAATCTGGGATTTGATATGAGTGAGGAAAAATCTGTCATTGCTCCAATCCCAAGAAATATTAACGGAGGATAAATCCCTTTTACTACTCCGAAATATAAAAAATTTAACACACTTCCTTCCTGATAAATTCCAAGCTGCAGGTTCACATCACCATCTTGAAAAAATGGTATATTACCTATAATTACCCCAACACCAATGGGAATCAATAATAATGGTTCGTAATCATATTTTATTGCCAGGAAAATAAAAATCAAGCCAACAACCAACATGATAAAATGACCAGGAGTTGCATTCCTAAAACCAGTAAAGCTCAGGAATTTGAATATCCCGTCAAAAATATTGGAAGAAGAACCAGCGCTTATATTTTCTATGGTACTGTTAACACTGTATAGTCCATCCGCCATACTTTCGTTTTGAAATAACATAAAATTCAATACAGCTAATACAGCAATTATTCCAAAAACTGTAATTGCTTTCCGTTGCAAATTCATTTTGAAGCTGTTTAATTAATTTCCAATTCGATTAGTAGATCATCCTGAAGTACAGAATCGCCAGGATTAACAAGAACTGACTTAATAATACCATCTTTCTCTGAGAGTAACTTGTTTTCCATTTTCATAGCTTCATAAATTAGCAGCTTATCTTCCTTCTTAACTATATCACCTACACTTACAAATATTTGCATAATATTACCAGGTAACGGAGCAACTATTTTTATAACATTGCTTACAGACTTTTTAATTTTATGCGAATTTGCAGGATTTGTTACAGACTTCCGAACCAGAATTGGTGTTTTCGTCGTTTGCTCTTGTTTATGTAGCTCAACATTATATGGAGTGCCATTTACTTCGAGCTTAGCCACATTATTATCAAAACTCTTTATATCTACTTCGTAGTTATTTCCCCTAATTGTGAATTTAAAAGTTTTCATGTTTTATCAGTTAATATTACTTTTGAAAGAAACGCATCCCATAAATCTTTGAGCTCCAGGGTGAATAAGTTTTTGACACTTTTTTAATAGTGATAATATCGCTCTCATCATCATGTAAATCACGACATAAAAAAATTGCCATTGCTATTGCAGCAGCAACTTCGCCGCTTACCACTACATCTTCATCTTTAATGTGCAGTAACTTTTCAGATTTCAACAACTTCTGTTTCTTTTGCCAAACAAGTCCTTTTGCTAAATATGTAAAAATTATATATAAAAGCAACAGGGCCATAAATACAATTACATAGCCAATTATTGCTACTTCAATGCCTTCAGTTATAATAGAGTTAATAATAATTAGTGATTCCATGTTACAAAACTAAAGAGGTATGTTAGAATGTTTCTTGGGTGGATTAGTATCCTTTTTGGATGCCAAAGTTTGTAATGCCCTAATTACCCTAAACCGTGTATTTCTAGGTTCTATAATATCATCAATATAGCCATAACTAGCTGCATCATAAGGATTGGCAAACTTAAACCGGTATTCATCCTCTTTTTGTTTAATGTAATTAGTGCGCTCTTCAACATCTTCAATTTTCATAATGTTTTTACCTTCCAGAACTTCTACAGCACCAGCAGGGCCCATCACAGCAATTTCAGCTGATGGCCAAGCATAATTAATATCACCACGAAGTTGTTTTGAGCCCATTACATCATGAGCCCCACCATATGATTTTCGAAGAGTAATCGTAATCTTCGGCACTGTTGCCTCACCATATGCAAAAATCAATTTAGCACCATGAATAATAATTCCAGCTGTTTCCTGGGCACTTCCCGGTAAAAATCCCGGTACATCAACCAACGTTACAACCGGTATGTTAAAAGCATCACAAAATCGCACAAATCTTGCAGCTTTTCTTGAAGCATTAATATCAAGTACTCCTGCCAAATAATTTGGTTGATTAGCCACAATACCAACCGGCATACCATTAAACTTTGAGAATCCGGTTACAATATTTTGTGCATAATGCCTCTGGACCTCCAAAAATTCAGAATAATCAACAATTGAATGTATTACATCTCTAACATTATATGGTTGATTTGGGCTATTGGGAATTATTTCATTTAGCAGATCTTCTTTTCGATCGATGGGATCAGTACATTCGGTAACAATCGGGTCTTCCAGATTATTTTGGGGCATATACGACAAAAGTTTTCTGATAAGCATCATTCCTTCTTGTTCATCTTCTGCAATAAAATGAGCTACTCCTGATTTTTTACCATGAACATCAGGGCCACCTAAGTCTTCAGCGCTTATATCTTCACCCGTAACAGTTTTTGCTACTTTTGGTCCGGTAACAAACATATAACTGTTTTCCTTGCTCATCAATACGAAATCAGTTAGGGCAGGTGAATAAACAGCACCACCGGCACAAGGACCAAATACTGCCGATATTTGAGGAACTACTCCGGATGCCATAATGTTTCTCTGAAAAATTTCAGCATATCCGGCCAGACTTTTTACACCCTCTTGAATTCTTGCACCACCACTATCGTTAATACCAATAACAGGTGCTCCAACTTTCATTGCCTGATCCATTATCTTACATATCTTTTGTGCATATGTTTGTGACAATGATCCTCCGAAAATTGTAAAATCCTGTGAAAAAACATAAATTACCCTCCCGTCAATTGTACCATGTCCGGTAACAACGCCGTCAGTTAAATATTTTTGTTTTTCGAGGCCAAATGCATTTGTTTGATGTGTAACAAACATATCAAACTCCTCAAAACTGCCTTCGTCAAGTAATAAATCGATTCTTTCTCTGGCAGTTAATTTCCCTTTACCATGCTGGGATTCAATTCTTTTCTCACCTCCACCAAGTTTTGCCTCTTCGCGCTTTGACAGAAGGTGCCCAATATTATCTTCAATTGTCATGGGTTTATTATTTTGAAGTATCCGGAAGATCAATTAACCATTCCGATTTAATTCAGTTATTTTTTTTCAACCTATTTATTCTTGTTTTCACAAAATTCTGTTAATACACCAAATGTGGATTTTGGATGTAAAAAGGCAATATCTAATCCTTCAGCTCCTTTTCGAGGTTTTTTGTCGATTAGTCTAATCCCTTTTTCTTCAATTTCTTCAAGCGATTTTTCAATATTATTAACAGCAAATGCCATATGATGAATGCCCTGACCACGCTTTTCAATAAACTTGCCTATTGGACCATTTGCATCTGTACTTTCAAGTAATTCAATCTTTGTTTGACCTATCTTAAAGAATGCTGTTTTAACTTTTTGATCAGCAACTTCTTCAATTGCATAACATTTCAACCCCAATGTGTTTTCATAATATAGAATCGCTTCTTCCAGATTATCTACAGCTATTCCAACATGCTCAATATGTGATAGTTCCATAATTTTGTATCCGCTGTTAAATTTTTCACAAAAGTATATAATTTTTAATAGCAAAAGTTAAATAGTATTTGACTAATTTCCATATTCAGAATGAGACCAAATAACATTACTACTAACTTTTGATACTTTAAATTTTGATATAAAGTAGTAAATGAATAATATTGTAGAAAAATTAGTTTTATGAAAAAAATTGCTTTCATCCTTACTATATTATTAAGCAGCTTTGGGGTTGTCGGACAAAGTTTTACAGATATTCAGGCGGAATTAACAGGCGTAAGTGAAAGTTCCAGTAACTGGATTGATTACAATCAGGATGGAGCAATTGATATTTTTGTAACTGGTGATTTCTATAAAAAAGATGGTCATAACATAAGCACAAAACTCTATAAAAACCTAAGAAGAGATAAATTTACAGAAGTTTATTCACCTACAATTAATGTGTATAGAGGTGATTTCGACTGGGCTGATTATAATAATGACGGTATTGAGGATCTTTTCATTATTGGTGAAACAGTAAATGGAAATCCTATTTCACATCTATATAGCAACAATAGAACAGCAAACTTCAAACGAATTCCTCTTTCGATACCGGGATATTACGATGGTTCTGTTGAGTGGGGTGATTATGATCGCGATGGAGATTTCGATCTATTGATAACAGGTAATACTAAAAATGGCCCGCAAAGTAATATTTACCGAAACAACAGAAATAACAATTTCGTAAAAATTAATGCAAAATTACCTGGAGTTTCATATGGGATTGGTCGTTGGGCAGATTATGACAATGATGGTGATTTAGATATTATTATTAGTGGAAATGAGAGCTCCGGAAAGGTTATTACTGAGTTATTTAAAAATGATAATGGGATTTTTAATCATGTGAATTCTGGATTTGCTGATCTTAAGCTTAGCGATATTGCTTGGGGTGACTATGATAATGATGGTGATCTTGACTTTGCAATAATTGGCGAAACACAGTCAGGAAAATTTGAAAGCAGACTTTATACTAATGATGAAAACAGTAGATTTTACCAATCTTTCCCAAATTTTATCCCGGTGAGATCCGGATCTGTTGACTGGGGTGACATGGATCATGACGGTGATATAGATCTGCTACTCACAGGCGAAAGTAATGTTGGCCCTGTTTCAAAAGTTTATAGAAACGATACACGCATGTTTAAAGGGCAGAGAGAAGACCTGTTTACAGATATTAATGCTGAAGTAATCGGCTTGTATATGAGTGATGGTCACTGGGGTGATTATGATAATGATGGTGATTTGGACATTGTTGTTTCAGGCATGTCGAATAATTTTGAATTTATTTCGCGAGTATACCGAAATGATCCAATTCATACTGATACGGTTAGATTAAATGTAAGATCAGATGATATATGGAATAATTCTGTAGTAGTTAGCCCAATGCAAAAGAAAACCTATTTCTATGTTTTTGCCTCATGTTATTGTGATATTAATGGAGATGGTCAAAAAAATTATCATGCATTCTTCAGTCCAATAAAAAAGCAAAAAGTACAGTATGAGCTGCAAAGAAAATTCAATAAAACAATTAGGGAAAATTATCCACTATGGTATGAGTTTGATCGGGCTACTATTATTGAGAACGGATTTAGAACAATGCAAAAAGCAAATGAATCAAAGCAAATTGCAATAAAAGAATATCAATCGAAAGGTTTTGAGATACATGAGTTGAAGTGGTAGAGTCCTCAGTCTTCAGTCACCAGTCTTCAGTCACCAGGCCTCAGTATTCAGTTTTCAATTGATAGTCTGCATATTTCTCATTGTTATCTTATGTTATTATAAAGTACTCTGTTTTTCAAAGTTACCTATTAATCAACTTTTCAAGTGCATTAAGATGCTCATTAAATTTACGTAAACCATTACGTGAAATCTTATAACTTGTTTTTGGTTTGTTCTCAATAAACTGCTTTTTTAGCTTAATCATGTTTTGCTTTTCAAGTGAACTTAAATGGCTGGATAAGTTGCCATCAGTTACTTGAAGTGTATTTTTTAAAGTTGTAAAGTCAACCCAATTACTTTTCAATAGTATCGACATAATTCCTACCCTAACACGACTGTCAAATGCTTTATTTAAGTTTGATAGAATATTTTTCATAGCATGCAGAGTTATTTGAAATACAAAGTTAGGAAAATTATTTAAAATGTAAATTTTTTCTGAAACAATAATACCAATTATGATTCCATATTACCGATAAATAAATTGAATTGTTTTTTTCTTTATTGAGGCAGAAAATATTTGAATAGCAATAGCTCTGGAAATATTTTCTAACAAAAAGAAAGGGAAAAAGAAATAATTTATATCGATAATATGGGGTTATAGTTGGTATAACTCAAATTATAAAAATTGGTGTAAAAAAAGAAATTAGTCTACATCATTCTATTCTCTTTAATAAGCCTTACTAAAGTATCAGCAGCCATTTCTTGGGGGATATTCTTTTGTACTATATTGCCACCTTTATAAATATTAACCTTTCCCTTCCCTGATCCAACACAACCATAGTGAGAACCTACCATTTCTCCCGGGCCATTTACGGCACATCCCATTACAGCTATTTTTAATCCAGGCAAAAGGGATGTTTGCTTTTTTACCTCCTCAAGTTGCTTTATAACATTTATAGTTGATCGGCCACAAGTTGGGCATGCAATAAACTCCGTTTTGGTAATACGTAAACCCAGTACTTGAAGTATATTAAGCATAAGTTTTGCAAGGTTATCAGGCGAAGATACATCCTCATTTTCAATCCAGATACCATCAACTTTAAGTTTTAACATGATAACTGTGGCTTCAACAGTTGCCTTAATTACTAAGTCAGCATTTGCTAAGCCGTGATAACTTAATTTATGAATATTGTACATTGTCATCCTTGAGCGTTCAGAAATCTCAGGTTGTTTTTCAACAAAACAATCAGAAAATGATGAATGTTTAGAAGTTACAACAAACGGAGGCTTTCCCTTAAAACTACTTTTTGGAAAACTAAATATTTCAGATGAAATTTCTTTTGTCAGGTCTTTCCTTTGACCAAAATAATTAACTAATTTTCTTGCAACCGGAATCTCTTCCAGAGGATCTTCTGTAAGTGAAACCCTAATAGTATCTCCAACCCCATGTGCTAATAAGTAACCAATTCCTGCAGCTGATTTTACCCTTCCCTCCTCTTCACTACCTGCTTCGGTTACACCTAAATGTATTGGATAATTTAGTCCTTCTTTGGATAATCTATCAACCAATAACAAGTTGGCTTCTATCATTGTAACTACATTACTAGCCTTCAGCGAAAGAACCAGCTTGTGAAACCCAAACTGATTACAAACTTGTACAAATTCCATAATTGATTCAACCATCCCTCGAGCAGTATTACCATAACTATAAAGAATACGCTCAGATAACGAACCATGATTTACACCTATTCTAATAGTTGTTCCGTATTGCTGGCAGATGTTAAGTAACGGGGTTAGATTCTCTGCAATACTTTCAAGAGCATTATCTTTTACAGGATAACGATTTGATGTTACATTAGTATCTATATCAATATAATTACCCGGATTTATACGAACTTTTTCAACAATGCCTGCAGCTACTTCTGCTACTTTTGGGTTGTAATGCACATCAGCAATTAAAGGAATATTTATGCCAACTCTTTGAAGCTCATTTTTTATATTTTTCAAATTTTCAGCTTCCTTAATATTTTGTGTTGTAATTCTAACAAAATCACACCCAGCACGGGCAAGCCCTACTATCTGGGCAACTGTAGCGGAAGTATCCATCGTATTTGTTGTGGTCATCGATTGGATTCGTACAGGTTTCTTCTCCCCAAGAGGAACATTGCCTATTTGAACTACTGAAGATTGATACATAAAATTTTTTGCTTTCAGAATATTTTCAAAAATAATGCAATTTGGTTAAGTGAATTAAAATGGAGCCGAAACCCTCAATTATCAGATAAACAAATATTGAGTCAAGAATATTATATATTCCATCTGGTAATTAAAAGAGTTGGAGCAGTCCTTTGAAAAGCTTTGTTAATAAGTTATTACCACCAATGATTTGGCATGTCTCAATCAATGATTAGATGACATTTTAAGTTATTAAGTTAAAATTTTCATTATAATTCACTACTTTTGGCGACTGTGAAAGAGGTAATAAAAATAGGAAGACTTAGGTGGCTGCATATCAATGAACCTACTGAGGAAGATTTTGATGAGTTTGAAAATAAATATCATTTTCACCAGTTGGATATTGAAGATTGTAGACAGATTAATCAGAGACCAAAGGTTGATATCTATGATGATTACTATTTTCTGATACTCCATTTTCCGGTATTCGACCGACAAAACCTTTTTGTTAAACCTCGGGAGCTAAAGGTTTTCTGGGGCGAAGATTTTTTAATAACAGTAGGCAAGACACATTGGATTGTTGACAATATGTTTAAAGAAGCAAAGGAACAGGAAAAGAACGGTATTGATTTTGAAATTGGAACATCTGATGCATTGCTTTATGCCATCCTTGAAAAACTCATGACCGAATCAGTATTTATACTGCGTAAAATGGGGCTTGAGCTGGAACTTATTAACCGTGAGCTATTTAGCGGAAAAGCACGTAGGATTATCGAGAGGCTATCGATCACACGAAAAAATATAATTGCCATTAACACAATGTTCAAACCTCAACTAAGGGTGTTTAACAAATTTGAATCGGGGAAAGTAGAAGGCTATGCCGATAATATGGAAGATTATTGGGGTAATATTCTCGACTACTATAACAAGATGTGGGATATGATTGAAGATTACGGCGAATTAATTGAAGGCCTGTCAACCACTTTCGATTCGATGCAGACTAACAAAACCAACGAGATAATGAAAACCCTTACACTTATCTCATCAATTATTCTTCCACTCACATTCCTTACCGGTCTCTACGGGATGAATGTATTACTACCCATGGAAAAAAATGGGCTGGCCTTTTGGATAATAATAGTTACTATGGTTATTATCGGTGGTGGAATGGCAGCATATTTTAAAAGAAGAAAGTGGCTATAACCACAGCTGAATTTTATTCTTACAACAGTTTATTCATTATATAGTTATGCTTAATTTTCATAATTTTGTAACAATAATTATTGCTGATGAAGAATAAGTATTTCAACATAAGTCTTAAGTTTCAACTTTTCTATCCAGTATTAATTGCACTAGTTTTTGCAATTTTTGTATTCACACTTTTTTTGGTAAATATAAGTCGAGAGTCGATTTACCAATTAGCTGAAAATGATATGTTACTCGAAGTAAGCACCATTAAAAAGATGTTTGAAAGAGAGCGTGAATTAAAACTCGAAAACGTAAAAACCGACTTAAAAGTTGCGAATAGAGTTTTCTATGATAAACAAATAGAATTTTCACAAGTCATTGATAAAATTGAGGTTACTAACCAATTCACTCTTAAAACTCACACCATATCAATTAAACAGTTACTCTGGGGAGGAAAACCTATTCTAAATTCAAACACATTTCCTGATGAAACCAATGAATTGTTTGGTGGAACCACAACCATCTTCCAAAAGATTGATAGTGGCTATTTAAGAATTTCAACGAACGTACTAAAAGAAGATGGTAAACGGGCAGTTGGTACATTTATACCAAATACATCAATTGTAGCTAAAACAATTAATCAGGGTAAAGTGTATTATGGAAGAGCATACGTAGTAAATGATTGGTATATTACTGCTTATGAACCGATATATATTGATAAAGAAATAATTGGTGTTCTATATGTTGGTGGTAAAGAAAAAGATATTAATAAACTAAGAGAAACTCTTAAAACATTAAATATTGGTAAAACAGGCTTCCCTTTTGTATTAGACAATAATGGTGAGTTAGTTTTCCATCCCAATGATTCAAGAAAAAAAATAATTGACGAAACTATTATAAAAATAGTTCTCAACAACAACATTAGAATTAAAAAAATAACAAGTCTAATAAATAATGTAGAGTATCTACTTGCATATGACTATTATCCCGATTTTGGATTTCATATTGCTATAGCAATACCGACTAAAGAGCTAACTTACATGCCGTTAAAAACGATAGTAATTAATTCTATTATAATGGGTATTGTTCTTATAATACTATTAGTTATACTAATGCTATCAGTAACTACAAGAAGAGTTCACCGGTTACTAAATGCAATACGACTTAGTAATACTAAGCTAAAATCAACTAAAGAAGCACTAAAAAGAAGTGAAGAAAACTTTGAGACTATCTTTCATAATAGTAGTGACGAAATTTTTGTGACTGATTTACAAGGCAGTATTATCGAGGTCAACAATCAAGCTAGCAAACTGCTCGGTTATAAACGAGAGCAATTATTGCAGATGAATATTCTTGATCTGAAACCAACAAAGCAAATAGAGCTATTTCTTAAAAACAGAAAAACAATTTTAAAAAAAGGAGCATATTTATTCGATTCTGAATATATAACAAATAGTGGTGAAACAATACCTATTGAAACTAATAGTCGCGTGCTCGAATTCAATGGTGAAACTGTAATCTTGAGTATTTCACGTAATCTTGCTAAACGTAAAGAAATGGAGCGCAAGGTGTTGAGTTCAGTTATTCAAACAGAAGAAAAAGAACGCGAAAGATTTTCAAAAGATATGCATGATGGTATAGGACCTCTGCTTTCAACAATAAAACTATACGTAAATGAACTTGGGTCGGCAGAAATAGAAAAAAAAGAGAAGATAGAGTTTGTCAATCAGGTAAACAAAATGCTTGATGATGCAGTAACAAGCATTCGTGAAATATCAAATAATCTAATGCCAAGGGTTATACATGAATATGGTTTGGTTAAGGCATTGAAAGCATTTTGTGAGAAAATTAATCAAACTGGCAAAATACATGTCGATTTCAACACTACTGGTATAGAGTATTCGCTTGATAGAAATGTCCAACTAATTTTGTTTAGAGTCATTAGCGAGCTGTTAACCAACACTATAAAACATGCAAAAGCAAAAAATGCTTACATTCAACTTCAAAAAACAGGCGAAAATATTTCCCTGATTTTTACAGATGATGGAATTGGTTTCGACAGCAAAACTGTAATGGAGAATAAGGGTACAGGTATTGGTTTAAAAAGCATAGTAAGCCGTATAAAATCTATAAATGGGAGCTGTGAAATTACAAGTAGTGTAAGCAATGGTTTTAAAATAAATATTGAGATATAATTAATTGATCAATATTGCTCTTCCTAATTTGTAATCCGAATGCTAATGCAACGAAAGTGTAAATCCCAGGCCATAAGTTCGGGATTACAAATCCCGAACAGCTATTATGAATTAATTTTAATCAATAAATTTGATAGATTTAGAGTTTAAGTAATTGCTATTCTTTCTTAACTTTGCATATCTAAATATGTCATGAACAACACTGTTAAAATAATTATTGTAGATGATCACGAAATTTTTCGCAATGGACTTAAAATGGTTCTTGGAAAACTTGATTATGTTGATATAGTTGGGGAAGCTGCAAATGGACAGGATTTTCTTGACCTAATCCGCCAAGTAAACTGTGATATTGTTCTGATGGATATCGAAATGCCAATTATGTCGGGTATTGATGCCACAAAGATTGCACTAAAGGAAAATCCTGAGCTCAAAGTTATTTCCTTAACAATGTTTACTGATGATAATTATATTCAAAGCATGATAGATGCTGGAGTCAAAGGCTTTCTTGTGAAGAATATTAATAAAGATACGCTAAACAAAGCAATAACTACTGTTGCAAGTGGTGGCAATTATTATTCGGAAGAACTTTTTAAATTTTTTACCCGTAAGGTTAACACAAAAGAAGAAACAAAAAATAGTGATGATGTAAAATTCACTAATCGTGAAAAAGAAATACTTCAACTTCTATCCGAAGGTTTAAGTAACAAAGAAATTGCTGATGTGTTATACGTAAGTGAACGAACTGTTGTTGGTCATAAGTCGAATATGCTTGCAAAAACAGGATGTAAAAGTGCAATCAGTCTCCTTGCATATGCTCTTCGCCATAAGCTGATTATCATATAGTTAATATTTCATCAGAACAAAACACCTCCTCTCTTAACATTTCATATTGCGTAAAAGTACTGGTTTTTCATATGAAAAATCAGGACTCAAGTACATGTAAAAAAGGTACTCACCTACCTAACCCCTGTCTATTTCCTAATATACTTTTACAACATCGAAAACTTAAAAATTAGAGAAATGAAAGACTTAAAAAAAATTGTAATCGTAGATGATGACATCGACATTATCACAACCGTAGAAGCAATCTTAAGGGCAAAGGGTTATAAAGTATTTTCAGCCAACGACAAAAAAGAAGGTTTGGAATTAATTATTAAAGAAAATCCAGATTTAGCTATTCTTGATGTAATGATGACAACCCAGTTCGAGGGATTTGAACTAGCTGAGTCAATTGTAAAAAATCAAACTCTTAAGCATATTCCTATTATTATCCAAACTTCAATTGAAGTGCTAACAACAACTAAACTTAGTGTTCAGGCAATGGCACAACAATTCAGACAAAATCCTGATTACAGTGATTTAAGAGTAATATTAGTTAAAGACTTAGTAACTGGAAACGCCGGAGTTGATTATCTTAACGAAAACAATGAAGCTGTTTGGTTTCCTGTAAACGCCTTTGTAAAAAAACCTGTTAATGCAGCAGTCCTTATTCCTGAAATTGAGAAGTTGATAAATAAATAAAATTAGTAATAACCCTGAAAACCAGCTTTTCAAGATGGGAGATATCAAACAAATATTTAATAAGTACCCCGAGGCAGGACGTGATAACCTGATACCTTTACTACAAGACATTCAGTCTGCCGAGGGGTTTCTTTCAAAAGAATCTATAGTTGAAGTAGGCTCATTCCTAAATATGCCTTCAAGTAAAATATTTGGTGTAGCTACATTTTACAATCAATTTAGGTTTCAACCAAATGGCAAATATCATATTCAGGTTTGTAGAGGAACTGCATGCCATGTATTAGGATCAGCAACAGTTTTACAAGAAGTTGAAAAACAGCTTAAAGTTAAAGCAGGTAGTACAACTCGAGACGGATTATTCAGTGTTGAAGTAGTTGCATGTATTGGAGCATGTGGCCTATCTCCTGTAATATCTATTAACGGTGAGTTTTATGCAAAAGTTACTGCAGCTTCTATTGCTGAAATTATTGAATCCTATAAAACTAAGGAGGAAGAATAAATGAGTAGGATAAAAGGAAATATAGATAGTATACTACTTGACAAAGTAGTTGGTAAAGATGCCAAAACCAAACTTCCTCTTCTTAAAAGAGAAAGAGTAGAAAAACCTGTGATTTATGTTGGTGCAGGAACCTGTGGTTTAGGTGCAGGAGCAGGAAAAACCTTAGAAGAAATAAAAACATATCTGGATACTAATTCTATTGATGCAGAAATTATTGAAGTAGGATGTATAGGTTTATGTGCAGCAGAACCTATTGTTGATATTCAACTACCTAATTATAATAGAGTAGCTTTTAAAAATGTAACAAACGATAAAGTAGAAAACCTACTTAACTCCTTGTTCAACTATGAATTACCAAAAGAAATTGAAGTATTATATCAATTTCCCACCGAGAAAAACAAATCATGGGAAAACGTTAGTTCATTTTCTGAATATCCATATTTCAGAAAACAAAAACGTATTGTACTTCAAAACTGTGGTTCTGTAAACCCTGTTAATATTGATGAATATATTGCCCTAGGTGGTTATTCTTCATTTCTATCAACAATAAACACTTATGAGTCGGCTGAAGTATGCGACATGGTTGTAAAAAGCGGACTACGTGGTCGTGGTGGTGGTGGTTTTACCACAGGTGTGAAATGGAAATTTGCGCTAAACACTCCATCAGAACAAAAATACCTGATATGTAATGCTGATGAAGGTGATCCTGGTGCATTCATGGACAGAGCACTTATTGAAGGTGATCCTCACCGTTTATTGGAGGGAATGATGATTGCCGCTTTTGGAATAGGAGCAACAAAATCATATGTATATATCCGTGCCGAGTATCCTCTTGCCATCGAACGTTTGAATATTGCGCTTAAGCAGGCAAAAGAGTATGGCCTTATAGGAAAAGATATTTTTGGAAGTGGTATTGATTTCGACATTAAAGTAAAAATGGGTGCTGGTGCATTTGTTTGTGGTGAAGAAACAGCATTAATTAAAAGTATTGAAGGACAAAGGGGAATGCCTATTCCTCGTCCTCCGTTTCCAGCTGTAAAAGGATTGTTTGGTAAACCAACAATTATTAATAATGTGGAAACCCTTGCTTGTCTTCCAGAGATTATTCCTAATGGTGTTGAAGCATTCAGTTCAATTGGAACAGAAAAAAGCAAAGGAACTAAAGTATTTGCGTTAAGCGGAAAAGTTGTGCTTACCGGTTTAGTTGAAGTTCCTATGGGAACAACAATCCGAGAAGTAATATTTGGTATTGCAGGTGGTATTCCCAATAATAAAAAGTTTAAATCTGTTCAAATTGGTGGACCATCTGGAGGATGTATTACTGAAGAAAACCTTGATATCGAAGTTGATTATGACTCACTAATCAAAATCGGTGCTATGATGGGCTCAGGTGGATTAGTAGTTATGGATGAAGATACCTGTATGGTTGACATAGCTAAATTCCTTATGGACTTTATCCAAAGAGAAAGCTGTGGAAAATGTATTCCTTGTCGTGAAGGAACTCGCAGAATGCTGGAAATTCTGGAAAGCATTACCCACAAACCTATTGATGCATCACATAATGAAGCACTGGAAAGATTTAAGGGTATAACACAACTTGAAAAACTTGGAAAAGTTATCAAAGAAACATCACTTTGCGGCCTTGGACAAACAGCTCCAAACCCAGTGTTAAGTACTCTTAAATGGTTTCGTGAAGAATATGAAGAACATATTTTTGACAGAAAATGTCGTGCTAATGTATGTACTGAATTGAGAACATTTACTATTGATGTTGACAAATGCACGGGTTGTACAACATGTGCTAAAGAATGTCCAACAAATGCAATCATTGGTAGTCGTAAATCACCACATTTTATTGTTGATGACAAATGTATCAGCTGTGGTACATGCTACGACGTTTGTAAATTCGATTCAATAGTTATCTCTTAAACAAAAAAAATGGACTTTACAATAACAGTAAATAATAAAGAATTCCAGGCTTCCCAAGGAGAAACTATCCTTGAAGTATTAAACAGAAACGGAATTAAAGTACCTACTTTATGTCATCTTAAAGATTCAACACCAACAGGTGCATGCCGTATATGTGTTGTTGAAGATGAACAAACAGGTAAACTTATAACTTCATGCTCATTTCCGGCAACACCGGAATTGAAAATAAAAACTCACAGCCAACGAGTTGTTGAATCAAGAAAAACAATAATTGAATTATTGTTATCAAATCATCCTGATGATTGCCTCTATTGTGTAAGAAATAAAAACTGTGAACTTCAGGATTTAAGCGAAGAACATCACGTTAGAGAAAGAAGAATCAGAGGTCATAAAAATCGTGAAAAACTTGACCTTTCAAGTGCTTCTATCGTTAGAGATCCTGAGAAATGTGTTCTTTGTGGCAGATGCGTCACCGTATGTGAAGAAGTTATGGGCGTTGCTTGTATCGACTTTGTAAATCGTGGTAACAAATCTATTATCGGAACAACTTTCAACCAAGGACTTAATACTTCAAGCTGTATTAACTGCGGACAATGTATTATGGTCTGTCCTACAGGTGCTCTTACAGAAAAGAATCACTTTCCTGAGATTCAGCAGGCTTTAAACGACCCGACAAAAAGAGTTGCTATTCAGTATGCTCCTTCAATTAGTGTTTCTATGGCAGAAGAACTTGGTATGAACCCTGGTATTGATATTAATGGTATCCTAAACGCTGCTCTTAGAAAAGTAGGTTTTGATAATATTTTTGATTCATCATTCTCTGCCGACCTAACAATTATCGAAGAATCAGCTGAGTTGATTCAACGTATAACCGAAGGTGGTGTACTACCTATGATTACAAGCTGCTGCCCTGGTTGGGTTAAATATGCTGAAGAATTTTATCCTGATTTAATTCCAAACTTATCATCATGTAAGTCCCCTCAACAAATGATGGGTGCAATTATAAACTCATATTTTGCTGAGAAAGAAAATCTGAAACCAGAAGAAATTTATTCAGTTTCCATAATGCCTTGTACAGCCAAGAAATTTGAGGCACAACGTGAAGAAATGACACAGGCTGGTATTTCCGATGTAGATGCAGTATTAACAACACGTGAATTAACCAAGTTTTTAAAGCTTTATGGTATTGATATGTTTAACATCCAACCAGAGTTAACCGATTCACCAATGGGCTTTAGAAGTACTGCTGGCAAATTATTCGGTGCTTCAGGTGGTGTAATGGAAGCTGCTATTAGAACAGCACACTATAGCATTACCGGAAAAGAACTTGTTAACTTCCAAATTCCTCAAATACGTGGACTAGAACGTAGAAAAGAAGCTAAAATTAAAATTGGCGATCTTGAACTTGGAGTTGCTGTAGTTAATGGTATGGCAAACGCAAAAGAACTGCTTGACGAAATTAAAAACGGCAGAGATGATATTCATTTCGTAGAGGTTATGGCATGTCCCGGAGGTTGTATTGGAGGTGGTGGTCAACATATAGGTACCAGTGAAGAACAGCTTAAAGCAAGGATGAATACTCTTTATAAAATTGACGAAAATGAAACTTTAAAGGTATCACACAAAAACCCTGAGATTATTGAGCTTTATGATAATTACTTAGGAAAACCTTTAGGACATAAGAGTCATGAATTATTACATACAAAGTATAAAAAACGTGAAGTGATGATATAACAATAGTGTTAAATCCAGTGTGTTGTGTCGCATAAGTCACAGTTATTTTTGTTGATGACGATGCAAAAAATTTGAGCATAGCCGTAGCTACGAGATGATTTTTTAAAGAAGTCAGAAACAAAAGGAACAAGACTTGGTGCGACTAAAATACACTTGACTTAACACTGGGGAATAAGAAGGGAAAGGAGCGGTTTAATGAATTAGTTAACCCTTATTACTCATAAGCCTTTCCCTTCCAAAACCCTTAAACACTACTACAATGAACTCGATAAACCCGGATAAAATATTAGTTTACACTGTTAAAGATCGCTGCCGCGTCTGCTATACATGTGTACGAGAATGTCCGGTTAAAGCCATAAAAATAGTCAATGGGCAAGCAGAAGTTATGCCTGAGAGATGTATCGCTTGTGGTAATTGCGTTAATGTTTGTAGTCAGGGAGCTAAAACCTTTAAGAAACAAATTAACAAGGTCGAGGATCTCTTATCAGGTGATAATTTTGTAATAGCAGCTGTTGCACCAAGTTTTCCAGCTGAATTCACTGAAATTGAAGACAGCAGACTATTTGTAGGAATGCTAAGAAAACTTGGGTTCCATAAAGTTGTTGAAGTATCATTTGGTGCTGATTTAGTTGCTAGAGAATATAATATTCTGTTGGATAATAATGATAATCGTTCATATATATCTTCCGATTGCCCTGCTGTTGTTGCATGTATCGAAAAACATCATCCTGATCTTGTACAAAACCTTGCCCCAATTGTATCTCCAATGGTTGCAATTGGCAGAGTTATCAAGAAGAAATATTCTGAGAAAGCAAAAATTGTATTTATCGGACCATGTATTGCAAAAAAGGGAGAATCCGATGAAATTGATAGCTCCATTACATTTGTTGAGTTACGACAAATGCTGGAAGCAAAAGGAGTATCTCAAGATAAAGTAGAAATAAGTGAGTTTGATCCACCTAAGTCAGGTAAAGGGTCAGTATTTCCTGTAAGTCATGGTTTATTAAGCACCATGGGGAAAAATCCTGATGTTTCCGAATGTGACATAATCGTTGCAGATGGTAAAAAGAATTTTATAGATGCAATTACCGAATTTGAAAAAGGAAACCTGGACAGAAAACACCTTAACCTGCTTTGCTGCGATGGGTGTATTATGGGCCCTGGTATGTCAAAAAACGGTAGTAGATTAAATCGCAAAAACAGGATTAGCAAATATGCTAAAGAAAAGCTTAAAAAGCTTGATAAAGAAGAATGGAAAGAACAAATAGACGAATACAGTTCTTTGGATTTCTCACGTTCATTCAATCCTGAAGACAGACGAATGCATCAACCTTCTGAAGAAGAAATTGCAGAAACTCTGAAAAAAATTGGCAAATTCGAAGAAAAAGATCACCTAAACTGTAAAGCTTGTGGTTATGATACTTGTCGCGCACATGCAATAGCTATTATTAATGGTTTCGCTGAAAACGAAATGTGTCTTCCATACTCTATCGAGATGATGCACCAAACCATTAATAATTTAAATATCACAAATGATAAATTAGCTTCTGCTCGTCAGGCACTAAAACAATCAGAAAAGCTTGCTAATATGGGTCAACTTTCTGCAGGTATTGCCCATGAGCTAAACAATCCTCTTGGTGTAATATCAATGTACAGCAATATTCTTAAAGATGAATCAAAAGATGGAGATCCAATAAGAGAAGACCTTAGTTTAATTGTTGAACAAGCCAACAGATGTAAAAAGATTGTAGGCGGACTATTAAACTTTGCCAGAAAAAATCAGGTAAATACCGAAAGTACTGATATAGTCGAATTTTGTCGTCGCAGCTTGCTCTCTGTTATAATACCTTCGAACATCACCACCAGTTTTATATCTAAAACACAAACCCTTGAAGCTGAAATCGACAAGGATCAAATGATGCAAGTACTTACAAACCTGGAAAAAAACGCTATCGATGCAATGCCTGATGGAGGAAAATTAAGTATTGAGGTTGAAGATCATGGTCTTGATTTTGAGATTATTATTAGTGATGAAGGTTGTGGTATAAAAGAAGAAAACATGGAGAAGATCTTCACTCCGTTTTTTACAACTAAAGAAATTGGAAAAGGCACAGGCATGGGCCTTCCATTAGTTTATGGAATAATAAAAATGCATAAAGGACAAATTAATGTGACTTCGAATACTGACATTGAAAAAGGATCTACAGGTACCCGTTTTAGTATTCGTTCACCAAAAAAACCAATCGTATAAAATATACTATCATGTCGGAAGAAAAAAAATTAGTGCTAATTGTTGATGATGATCCGGATTATTTATTTCAAATGAAACATCATGTTGAAAGTTTTGGATTTGATGTTACAACTGCTGAAAGTGTTGCTGAAGCTGAAAAAGCAATGAGCCGCAAACCTGATTTAGCAATATTGGATCTTATGATGGAAACACAGGATGCAGGTTTTATACTCGCATATAAAATAAAAAAAGATTATCCGGATCTTCCTGTAATCATTGCCTCAGCAGTAACATCCGAAACAGGGCTAAAGTTCAATCTTGATACCGAAGAAGATAAAAAATGGATCAAAGCCGATCTATATATTGAAAAAGGTATCAGACCTGATCAGTTGCATAGAGAAATAAGTAAACTTCTTAAATTATAAACATTTAAAATTGATACCATGGAAAAGTTAAAAGTATTAGTAGTTGATGATGAGCCCGGTATTCGCTCAGGAGTAATTCGAATACTTAAAAACTATACAATCGGCTTCCCTTTTATGGAAGAAGACTTTTCTTTTGATATTTCAGAAGCCGAAACTGGTGAAAGGGCTCTTGAAATTATTGAAAATGAAGGTGCTGACATAGTCCTTCTTGATAATAAACTCCCAGGAATTCAAGGCATTGAGGTGCTAGAAAAAATTAGCAAAAAAAGAATCGATACAGCTGTTATGATGATTACATCATATGCATCACTCGACATTGCTGTTAAAGCTACAAACTTTGGGGCCTACAATTTCGTGCCAAAACCATTTACGCCAGATGAGTTGAAATCATCTATCGAAAATATTAGCAAACACCTTTTCCTTAAGAGAATGACTCTTGCAATGAAGGAAGAAGGTAAACAAATTCGCTTCCAGTTCTTATCGGTATTGTCTCATGAACTTAAGTCGCCACTTAATGCAATCGAGGGATATCTGAAAATAATGGAAGAAAAACAAGCTGGTGAAAATATCAACGATTACATGTCCATGATCGACCGCTCATTAGTGAGAATCAAAGGAATGCGTAATCTCATCATCGACATGCTTGATCTTACACGATTGGAATCAGGTAAGAAAAAACGTGCTTTGTGTGAAATTGATATAAATGAACTGGCAAACCTTGCTGTTGACACTATTAAGCCAATGGCAATACAACACAATATCACCATTGACTCCAATATCGAAAAAGGAATAACTATTGAAGCCGACCATGATGAATTAGAAATAATCTTTAATAACCTACTCTCAAATGCTGTAAAGTATAACCGGAATGGTGGTAAAGTCAGCCTCAATATTACAAGTAATGATGCTAATATTACCATAACGGTTTCTGATACCGGAATTGGTATTAGTACAGAAGATCTTCCTAAACTTTTTGAGGAGTTTTCCAGAATTAAAAATAGCGATACTCGTAATATTACAGGTACCGGTCTTGGGTTATCAATAACAAAAAAAATGGTGGAACTCTATAACGGAACTATCGAAGTTAATAGTAAACCAAACTTTGGAACCACTTTTAAAGTTGTGTTACCATTCTAGAAAACAAGAATTAAGAGTAAAGAAACAAAATTGAGACAAGGTTGTTACTAAAAATAATAAAACAATGAAGTTCAAACCAGAAGTATACAAAATTGCTGATGAGCCTCAAAAACCATACATCGATAAAGATGAAATATGGGACTATATCAACAACGCTAAACCAACAACTGAAAGCGTAAAACAAATAATAGCAAAATCACTTGATAAAAACAGGTTAAACCTTGAAGAAGTAGCAACACTTATTCAAGCTGATTCTCCTAAGCATATCGAGCTAATTAAAAAGGGAGCTCACAGTCTTAAAGAAAAAGTTTACGGAAAACGTATAGTTCTTTTTGCCCCTTTGTATGTTGGTAATTTATGCCAAAACAATTGTGAGTATTGTGGATTTAAAGCATCAAACAGTAATCAAATTCGTAAAACTCTTGAGAAGGATGAACTAATTAAGAATGTCGAAGCACTTGAAGATAATGGCCAAAAACGACTAATTCTTGTTTATGGTGAACATCCAAAATATTCTCCTGAATATATTGCCGATAATATAAGAACTGTTTACGGTGTAAAAAAAGGAAATGGCGAAATTCGCAGGGTAAATATTAATGCAGCTCCGTTAAGTATTGAAGGGTACAAAACAGTTAAAGAAGCTGGGATTGGAACTTTTCAGGTTTTTCAGGAAACATATGATAAAGATGCATATGCTAAGTACCACAAGAGTGGCCGAAAAGCAGATTATAACAATAGACTTGTCGCTCTCGACAGAGCACAGGAAGCAGGATTGGATGATGTTGGCATAGGTGCTCTTTTTGGCTTAACCGACTGGAGATTCGATGTAATGGGACTTATTCGCCATACTAATCACCTGGAAGCATGCTATAATGTAGGCCCACATACTATTTCATTCCCTCGCTTGCAGGATGCAGCTGAATTTAAGGTTGACCCTGAGTCATATGTAACAGATGAAGAATTCACCCGCATTATAGCAATTCTCAGATTAGCTGTGCCTTATACAGGAATGATTCTTACAGCAAGGGAGCCTATTCATATTCGTAAAGAAGTACTACAGTACGGTTGTTCACAGGTTGATGCCGGAACAAAACTAGAGATGGGAGCATATTCTGAGGAAGATCATAAAGAACAAGATCTTAATCAAGAACAGTTTTTAATAAATGATGACCGTTCATTAGGAGAAGTTATTGACGAACTTATTGAAGGAGATTATTTACCATCATTTTGCACCGCTTGCTATCGTAAAGGTAGAACCGGTGAACATTTTATGGAGTTTTCTGTTCCTGGATTTATTAAAAGGTTCTGTACCCCAAATGCTATTCTTACACTTGCTGAATACTTAATGGACTATGCAAAAGAAGAAACTACAATAAAAGGATGGACGCTCATTAATAAAAATATTAAAAGCCTCAACGAACCAAAGTTGGAAACTTCATTAAAAATGAAGCTCGAAAGAATTAAACAAGGTCAAAGAGATTTATACTATTAAAAACTCCTCTGATGAAAAAAGGAAAAGATCTTAAGCCACATATTGGAATTTTTGGAAGAAGAAATAATGGTAAGAGCTCTTTCATCAATATGATTACAGGTCAGGATGTTGCAATTGTATCAGACATAGCCGGAACAACAACAGATCCGGTAAAAAAGTCTGTAGAAATATTTGGAGTTGGTCCAGTAATCATAATTGATACTGCCGGTGTTGATGATGTAGGTGAATTAGGAAAAAAAAGGGTTAGCAAGACAATGGCAATGGTAAACACCATTGACCTGGCAGTACTTTTAATTGCAGATAATATATTTGATTCGTTTGAGAAAAATCTGATAAAAGAATTTGACAAATTGGAAATTCCATACCTTATTTTTAATAATAAGTCAGATATTGTTGCTTTATCAGAAGACAAAAAAAAACAGATACTACTAGAAACACAAAAAAACTGCATTAATATAAATACATTGACAGATGAGTTTCTGGAAAAGGTTACAAACCTAATGCGGGAAACAATTCCTAAATCTGTTTATGTTAAACCAGCTTTACTGGATGGATTAATTAAAGAAAAAGATGTTGTTCTTTTAATTACACCTATTGATTCGGAAGCTCCTGAAGGACGTATGATCTTGCCACAAGTAATGGCAATTCGTGATGTACTCAACCATAACTGCATTTGTATAACGGTTAGAGAAACAGAGCTTGAAGACTTTATGAAGCTGGGCATAGTACCTACACTGGCAATTACTGACAGTCAGGCGTTTGGAATGGTTTCAAAAATTATTCCCGAAGATATACCTTTTACAGGATTTAGCATTGTTTTTGCTAGGATGAAAGCTAACTTTCAAAAATATCTTGAAGGCACACCCGAGATTTCAAAACTTAAGGATGGTGATAAGGTTCTTATGCTTGAATCATGTACTCATCATGTAAGTTGCGAAGATATTGGACGACATAAATTACCTACCTGGATAAGCAATTTCACAGGCAAAAAGTTAGAGTACGACATTGTTGCCGGTCTTGATATTCTTGAAAGTGATATTAAACAATATGCATTGGTAGTTCAATGCGGAGGATGTGTTGTTACAAAGAAACAGCTTTCAAACAGGTTGAAACCTGCAATTGATGCAGGTGTTCCGGTTACAAATTATGGGATGGCAATTGCATATATTAATGGTATTTTTAACAGGGCTGTTAAGCCTTTTTTAGATATTACAACAAGTAATAAGCCTGCCTAAAGGTGATAAGCAAAATGATTTACCAAACAACTAACTTAAACTACTTTAAACTAAAATGTCTGCAGTTTCCAAAATACTAGCCAAAGGACTATTCAATAAAGAATCGATAATTACACTTCTGAATGCAGAAGGAATTGATAAAGATATCCTTTTTGCAAAAGCAGCTGAAATTAAACAGGAATACGTAGGAAATCAAGTACATTTACGTGGACTAATTGAACTTACAAATAAGTGTACTAAAAATTGCTATTACTGTGGAATCGGTTCTTCCAACAAAAAAGTACAGCGCTATACCGTACCTATGCCTGAAGTTGAAAATGCTATTAAATTTACATACGATAGTGGTTATGGATCAGTAGTTATTCAAACAGGTGAATTACAAAACGAAAGCTTCATTAAACAAATTGAAGACATTCTGCACTCTATTAATAAAATAGGAAACGGAGAAATTGGTGTAACCCTATCCTGTGGCGAACAAACAATTGAGACTTATCAGAGATGGAGAGAAGCAGGAGCACATCGATATTTACTTCGCATTGAATCTTCAAATAAAGACCTTTATTACAAACTTCATCCAAGGGATAAAAAACATGATTTTGAAACAAGGTTGGAAGCATTAAAAAATCTTCAGAAATGTGGCTATCAAACCGGCACAGGTGTAATGATCGGACTTCCTTTTCAAACTATCGAAAACCTTGCGGATGATTTAATATTTATGAGAGATTTTGATATCGACATGTGTGGAATGGGTCCCTATATCGAACATATTGATACTAAATTATACGAGTATAAACATTTGGTTCCTTCAAAAGAAATCAGATTGGATTTAAGCCTCAAAATGATTGCTATTCTAAGAATTATGATGAAAGATATTAATATTGCATCAACAACTGCAATGCAAACATTAGTAGATGGTGGCAGGGAAATGGCTCTTAAAGCAGGAGCTAATATTTTAATGCCTAATACTACACCTGGACTTTATCGTGAGCAATATGCCTTGTATGATAACAAACCAGGACTGGATGAAGAAGCTGAAGACAGTAAACAATCCATTGAAAAGCTTATTGAACGAGCTGGTTGTATAACTGCATACGGAGAACAGGGAAATGCTCCTCACTATAGTCTGAGAATTTAATTGTTGTCACCTTAAACTAAAGTGCTTTCTACTTCTTTTTAAAAATATTCTCTTGCCTTTGGATGGATTCCTTATGGATTAGGTTAAGTAATTTTTTCAAAAATACGCTATCTAAACCAAGGTGTGTGCCAATTGCCATTCTATCTTTTATAATACCTACCCAGCGTTTCATTTGAAGAATAGTAATATCGTTTTTTCTCTTGTAATCACCAATTTCATCAATTATTTCCATCCTTTTTGATAGTATCTGTAAAAGTTCTCCATCAAGTTTGTCAATTTCTGTCCTAAGCTCTTCGAGTTTATGTTGAAATTTCTGGTCTCCTTTTTCTGTTCGGATAACCAGTTTATTAAGAAGCTTTTGCAGATTTGCTGGTGTAAGCTGTTGGGCGGCATCAGTTAGTGCATTTTCCGGATCGCGATGACTTTCAATCATTAACCCATCCATTTCAAGGTCTAACGCCTTCTGTGAAATAGAATCTATAAGATCACGCTGTCCACATATATGGCTTGGATCTACAATAATAGGAAGAGTTGGAGCGATTCTTTTTAACTCAATTGGAATCTCCCACATTGGAGCATTCCGAAAGGGTGATTTCTCAAAATAGTGGAAACCTCTATGTATAGCAACAAGCTTGTTAATTCCAACAGCATTAAATCGTTCAATTGCACCCAGCCATAGCTTAATATCGGGAGTTAACGGGTTTTTTACCATTATCGGAATATTAACACCCGAAACAGCTTCAGCAATTGCCTGCACCGAAAAAGGATTAACCACTGTACGCGCACCAACCCATAATATATCAACTCCATATTTTAAAGCTAATTCCACATGTCTGCTATCAGCAACCTCAACTGTTGTCAATAATCCTGTTTCCTTTTTAACTTGTTGAAGCCATTTCAGTCCTTGTTCACCAACGCCATCAAAGTCTCCCGGCCTGGTTCGTGGTTTCCAAATACCAGCTCTTAAAATATTAACTTGCCTCACAGAAGCTAATTGCCGGGCAGTATCCATAAGTTGATCTTCACTCTCTGCACTACAGGGTCCTGCAACTACCAATGGTAAACTTTTGGTGTCTATCCATTCCTTAAGGGGTAATATCTTTAGTTTAGGACTCAATTTGTTGGTTATTAGTCTTTGGTTATTGGTTATTAACTATTCACCGTTTACTACTCACTATTCACTATTAACCAGCGTCATCTCGTCAATTAAATATCCAGCACCGGCATATTTATCAACTATAAAAAGAAAATAGCGAATATCAATTGAAATATTCCGGCATACATCAGGGTCATACATTAAATCGCTCATGGTTCCTTCCCAACAACGATCAAAGTTAACACCCACAAGCTGTCCATCAGCATTTAATACCGGGCTACCCGAATTACCTCCGGTAGTATGATTACTTGCTGCAAAACCAACATGTAATGTGCCATCCTTATCTGCATAAGCACCATAATCTTTATTATCATATAACTCTCTTAACCTATCAGTTACTACATAATCATAAATATCAGGATCCTCTTTTTCCATTATGCCTTCCAGAGTTGTGAAATGTCTATAATAAACAGCATCTTTTGGTGAATACCCGTTTACTTTTCCATAAGTAACACGTAATGTAAAGTTTGCATCTGGATAGTATCGAGTATCCGGGTTCATCTCCATTTGCGCTTTCATATAGATACGTTGTAAGCTATCGATAGCATTGTTTATAACAATTCTTTTTTCTGCAAACTTAGTTTTGTAGAGAGTTCCCATTTCAGCAGCCATCTTATAAGCCGGATCTTTTATAAGTTTTTTATAATGCTTTGGTTTATAATTATCCAGAAATGATATTAACTTATTTTGTTTATCAAAAATTGATTTTGAAAACACATAATTTGTATATGCTTTATAATCATTCTTGTATTTACTATGAATTTTATTGAAAAATTCCGGTTTAAATTCAGAACTCAGATTTTGATCATATAACCGCAACATTGACGTCATAACATCCTCGTCAATAGGCTTATAATAGTCTTTAAAAAATTTGGATGTTTGACTTTTAAGTTTCAGTATCTCTTCACTGATAGCCTCTTTATTATCAGGGTCGGTTTTGCTAATTGCAACAAGTTTACGAAACCCATTTGCAAATTTTACAATTTCAATTGCCATTCCCGCTTCCATCAGATAATCAGAAGCAATACTAATTGGAGTAAGTTCTTTATATAACTTTTCAAATTCGGGCAATATGGTAGTATATTGATTATTTCCTGAAGAAGCAGCCCATTCAGTAAATCCTTTTTCAAAATTCTGTTTTGCTTCAATTCCCTTCATCCTTTTAACACCACCTCTTTCTCCTATCATTTTTTTCCAGTAGTTAGCAACACGTGCATCCTTTGAAGCATATTGAATACGAACCTTAGGATCTTTTGCAGCATATTTTCCAAAAATATCAAGCCTTGTTTCACGCAATTCAATTTTTTTAGGATTTCCTTGTTCCGTAATCATTTCTACTGCATATGAAGGCAGGTATTCATTTGTGCGTGCCGGGTAACCAAAAACAAATGTGAAATCATCTTCTTCAACTCCGTCAATCGATATTGGGAAATAATATTTTGGCTGATATGGTACATTTTCTTCAGAATATTCGGCAGGGTTACCATCCTTATCAACATAAATCCTAAATAATGAAAAATCACCGGTATGGCGTGGCCACATCCAATTATCAGTATCACCACCAAATTTACCAATATTCGAAGGAGGTGCTCCCACAAGACGTATATCTTTAAAAACCTCCGTAATCATCATATAATAAGAATTACCCTTAAAAAATGGTTTAATGGAGGCCTTATAGGTTGACTTATTTTCAAAATTGGTAATAATTCTTTTGATATTTGCACTTATAACAGTTTTCCTTTCTTTCATTGTCATCTTTTCGTCAACACCTGCCAAAACACTATCGGTTACATCTTTCATTTCGATAAGCAAGGTGGCAGTAAGACCGGGATTAGGAAGTTCTTCATCTTTGTTCATGGCCCAGAACCCATCAGTTAAATAATCATGTTCGAGGCTGCTATGCTTTTGTATTTGACCAAAACCGCAATGATGATTTGTTAGCAATAACCCTTCTCTTGAAATTATTTCGCTTGTACATCCTCTACCAAAAAGTAATATTGCATCTTTAAGACTGCTTTGGTTAATGGAATAAATATCATCAGCAGTTATTTTCATTCCCATTTCCTGCATTTCTTTTTCGTTCATTTGCTGCAAAAGCATTGGTATCCACATACCTTCTCCTGCAACGATTGTTATTCTTGAAAGAACAACAATAACCAACACCAAAATAGTTGACTTAGTATTCATAATTAATTTGATTAATAGGTTTATCTATAAGAAGCCAAAAGTATTGAAAAAAAACGGAACCAGTAGCAAGAACCATTCGACAAGATGCAAGATACGAGATACATTATGAAAGATAATAATTTTAACAGTCTCTATTCTTGGTTTTTGAATCTTGACTCCTTAGTCCAATTATCTTGTCACGTTTAATCTTAAACTTCAAACTTTCGTTATATTTGCAGCTATTAGAAATTTTCGATATTATGACACAAGCTCAAAAAGCATATAAACCTAAAAATCATGTACGTATTGTTACTGCTGCTTCGTTGTTTGATGGACATGATGCAGCAATTAATGTTATGCGGCGAATTATTCAATCATCCGGAGCTGAGGTAATTCATCTTGGACATAATCGTTCTGTCCACGAAATAGTGAATACCGCAATACAAGAAGATGCTCAAGCAATTGCTCTTACTTCATATCAAGGTGGGCACATGGAGTTTTTAAAATATATGTACGACATGCTTACCGAAAAAGATTGTGGACATATTAAAATATTTGCCGGTGGCGGTGGAGTTATACTTCCTGACGAAATAAAAGAACTTCAGGAATATGGAATTACCCGAATTTACTCCCCTGATGATGGTATGGAAATGGGATTACAGGGAATGATTAATGATCTGTTGAAAAAGGCAGACTTTCCTACCGGGAAAAATACAAATTTTGATATTGAAAAGATAGTAAATCGCAATTATGTTGACATAGCGCAATTAATTTCTTCTGCAGAAAATAATCCTGAGCAAACAGCCCCAATAATAGATTCTCTATCGAATAAAATTGAAGGAAAAAAAGCTCCGGTATTGGGAATTACAGGGACAGGAGGATCTGGAAAATCTTCTTTAGTTGATGAAATAGTAAGGCGCTTTTTATCAGACTTTCCCAAAAAAACCATTGCTATAATTTCTGTTGACCCATCCAAAAGAAGGTCGGGTGGTGCATTGCTTGGCGACCGTATACGCATGAATGCCATTGATAATCCTCGTGTTTACATGCGATCACTTGCCACAAGACAATCGAACCTTAGCATTTCGAAATATGTTAAAGATGCCGAGACTATTACTCAGGCAGCCGGTTTTGACTTTATAATACTTGAAACTTCAGGAATAGGACAATCTGATACAGCCATTGTTGACCATAGTGATGTTTCATTTTACGTGATGACACCAGAGTATGGCGCTGCCAGTCAGTTGGAAAAAATTGACATGCTCGACTACGCAGACATTATTGCTTTAAATAAATCGGATAAACGTGGCGCACTTGATGCTTTACGCGATGTAAAAAAACAATATCAGCGTAATAATATGCTTTTTGATGTTGATGTTGATGAACTTCCTGTTTATGGAACTGTTGCCTCACAATTTAACGACCCCGGAGTTAATAACTTGTACACAAATCTGTTAAAAATTGTAGAGGAAAAAACAGGTTTCGAGTTTGTTTCGGAAAATAATTCCATATCACACACTCCCGACAAAATATACATAATCCCACCTAAGCGGGTTAGATATTTATCAGAGATTGCCGAAACTATTAGAAAATATAATGGCTGGGTTAAAAGTCAGAGTAAGGTTGCTCAAAAACTATTCAGTCTTAACCAATCAATCGATCTTGTAAAAGATAGCGGGAAAGAAAATAATGTAGTTTCTCTACAAGAAATTTACAATAGCACTTTAAAAGAACTTGACCCTTACAATAAAGAAATACTTGATAATTGGGAAACAAAGAAAAGATCATATGAAGGTGATTATTACATCTTTAAAGTAAGGGATAAAGAAATAAAGATTGCCACTACAACACAGTCGCTTTCGCACCTAAAGATACCAAAAGTAAGTTTACCAAAATATGAAAGCTGGGGCGAGATTCTAAACTGGGTGTTGAGTGAGAATGTACCCGGTGAATTCCCATTTGCTGCTGGCGTTTTTCCATTCAAACGTGAGGGTGAAGACCCAACCCGTATGTTTGCAGGCGAAGGTGGTCCGGAACGTACAAATCGCAGATTCCATTATGTATCGCGCGGGCTTGATGCAAAACGGTTGTCAACAGCTTTTGATTCGGTTACACTTTATGGTGAAGACCCTGATATAAGGCCTGATATTTATGGTAAAATTGGTAATTCTGGAGTTAGCATATCATGTCTTGATGATCTCAAAAAACTATATTCAGGTTTTAATCTTGCCCACCCAATGACATCTGTTTCGATGACTATTAACGGGCCCGCACCTACAATGGTTGGCTATTTTATGAATGCTGCTATTGATCAACAATGTGAAATTTATATCACAAAAAATAATCTGGAAAAAGAGGTTCAAAAAACAATTGACGATCTATATCAGAAGAAAGGAACAAAGAGACCATCATATCAGGGAAAAATACCAGAAACTAATAATGGACTTGGCCTCATGCTTCTTGGCATAACAGGCGACATGGTGCTGCCTGCTGATGTTTATGCAAAAATTAAAAAAGAAACTCTGTCGCAAGTAAGAGGGACAATTCAGGCTGATATTCTTAAAGAAGATCAGGCACAAAACACATGTATTTTTTCCACCGACTTTTCGCTTAAGCTGATGGGCGATATTCAGGACTATTTCATTAATAATTATGTTCAGAATTTTTACAGCGTCTCCATTTCAGGGTATCACATTGCCGAAGCAGGTGCTAACCCAATAAGTCAGCTTGCTTTTACACTCGCCAATGGGTTTACTTATGTTGAATACTATTTATCAAGAGGTATGGATATCAACAAGTTTGCTCCAAACCTCAGTTTCTTTTTCTCTAATGGCGAAGATCCTGAATATGCAGTAATTGGTAGAGTTGCCCGATTGATTTGGGCAAAAGCTATGAAACTTAAATACGGAGCTAACGAACGTTCTCAAAAGCTAAAATATCATATTCAAACTTCAGGGCGTTCACTTCATGCACAGGAAATTGATTTTAACGATATCCGCACAACATTACAAGCCTTATATGCAATTTATGATAACTGTAACTCTCTGCACACCAATGCATACGATGAAGCTATTACAACACCAACCGAAGAATCTGTAAGAAGAGCTATTGCTATTCAAATGATAATTAATCATGAATTAGGACTTGCAAAAAATCAAAATCCATTACAAGGTTCATTTATTATTGAAGAGCTTACCGAGTTAGTTGAAGAAGCAATACTAAGTGAAATGGATCGCCTTACCGAACGTGGTGGAGTACTCGGGTCGATGGAAACAATGTACCAACGTGGTAAAATTCAGGAAGAAAGCCTGTATTATGAGAATCTGAAACATTCAGGAGAAATGCCAATTATTGGTGTAAACACATTTTTGGGAAGTGGTGGCTCCAAAACAGTTATTCCGGGTGAAATTATTCGGGCAACTGAAAAAGAAAAAGAATACCAGATTAGCATGCTTGAGCAACTTCATAATACCTGGAGCGAAGAATCTAAAGATACCCTTAATACATTGAGGCAAAAAGCAATTAATAATGAAAATGTTTTTGAAGCATTAATGGAAGCTTCAAAATATTCTTCTATAGGACAAATAACTGATGCCCTGTTTCACGTGGGTGGGCAATATAGGAGAAATATGTAGTAGAAACGTTGTTGCGGTTGTCGCGTTTTCATGTTATCAGATTATTTGAACCACAACAGCTTCTCCAACAATAACGATATCAATAACAACAAGATAACAATAAATTTTTTGCTATGATTAATAAAAACATACTAATAATTTACCCGGAAGTAAGCGTAACCAAAGTAGCCGTGTACCGAAATACAGAGCCCATCTTCCTGAAAACCATACGTCATTCAGAAGAAAGCATTCAATCATTTAAACATTTTCTGGATCAAATTGATTTTAGGTTGAATTGTATATTGGATGAACTTGAAAGCAACAATATAAATCTTGAGAATGTTGAACTCGTAATGGGAAGAAGCGGTCTTGTTAAGCCGGTTGAGCAAGGCGTATATGAAATTACACCCACTATGGTTAAAGACCTCAAAACAGGTGTTATGGGAACACATGCAACAAACCTGGGAGGCTTACTTGCCTATGACATTGCTCAAAAGCTTGGCAAAAAAGCATATATGGCAAATCCGGTTGTGGTAGATGAACTATCTGACATTGCACGAATTACAGGTCATCCAATGTTTAAGAGAAAATCAATTTTCCATGCATTGAATCATAAGTTTTTTTCAACACAATATGCTAAATCGGTTCATAAGAAATACGAAGATCTAAACCTAATTGTTTGTCATATTGGAACCGGTGGAATTTCCATTGGGGCGCATGAAAAAGGGCGTGTTGTTGATGTTAATCAGGCTTACGATGGTGGCGGTCCATTTTCCATTACACGTGCCGGTACTTTGCCAATGGGTCAGCTTGTTGACCTGTGCTTTAGTGGTAATGTAACAAGGGAAGAAGTTATGGAAATGCTCACATCAAAAGGTGGGTATTATGCGTATCTTGGGACATCAAGTATTTCTAAAATAAACGAACGTATTGCTGAAGGTGATGAAAAAGCTCTGGCAATTTCGCAGGCACTTTCTTATCAGGTTTCAAAGGAAATAGCTTCTCATTATGCTACATTAAAAGGTGAGGTTGATTGTATTATTCTTACAGGAATAATTTTTGATAGCGAACAGTTTCTGAAAAACGTTAAATCAAGAGTTAGTGGACTAGCACCAATAGCTCTATATCCATCAGCAAACGACTTTGCAGCACTTGCCTCTTTTGGGATTATGGTCCTTAAAAATGAAATTGAAGTTAAAGATTATTAGAAAGTGAGAATGTTTAATTAAATAAGTTGATAATATTGTATAACATACAGACCCTTATCATTTTGAGAGTAATGAAGCCTGTTTTTACTGCAGTAAGAAACTTCAAATTTTATAATTTTTTTGTATTCGCTCTTTTACTTTTCACAACGATTGCAACTGCACAAAGCCAGGTATATATAAACAATCTCGAAAACGAAGCTGGTGAAAGCAACTGGATTGGATTAAGCACAATTGACTCCGGCTATGCTTATTCAGGACATTACTATTCAAAAACCGATTCTCTTAATCCATACGGTCTGGGTATTGAACAACAATTTCCTAACGAACTATATCACACTAACACGATGCTATTTATTAGTGGTTACATAAAAAGTAACGTTAAAAATAACCATGCATTATATGTAGTAACACTTACAGCTGGAGATGAAACTCTTTTCTGGAAAGGGATTCCTCTTGCACCCATCTTTAAAAATGAAAATATCTGGTATTATTTCTCTGATTCAATATTAGTTCCAGGTAACCTTACAGCTAAATCAAAATTAAAAGCATATTTATGGAATCAGAACAGAACCTCTACCACAGGAATAGATGACTTAAAAATTGAATTTAAGGCATTCAAGAATCCCACTTTTATTCCAGTACTATCATATGCAATTTCTGAAAACAAAAGCGATAATTCGATAGTTGAACTTTTTAAGAACAACTATTATTCAATAACTTATGATTATGGTATTAGTATTTACAGCAATACAAATAATAAAATTATTAATAATATAAATTACTATAGTGAACACCAAATAGCTGGAGAGAAAAAATCTTCTCAGCTTAGTTGGAAATTTTCAGGATCCACCAAAATTAAAAACGGTAATAAGTTAAAATTCAGCGCATCAGACCGCAATGATAAGCTTAAACTTGTTATGATATGTAACAATTATAGCCCGGAAATACAATTTGTAATTGAAGAAAAATACAAGCGTAAACCACTGATAAATAGAGAATCATTGATATTTAATTACTCACAACCACCAGATGAAATATATCGCAATAACCGAATACTTGATACGCTAAACTTTCAAAAAGAGTATTGGTTAGATAAACAAGGAGTAAAAATAGGAGAAAGAGAAAATTCACTTTTCATTTATCATACATCTAATATATCTTCGCTTCAGCTTGACAGTGAAAACAATCTACTTTTCGTAAATATGGATTATGATAAAGATCATCCATTTTTTCGTTTTCCCTTAAATCCTGATAGTTCAAACTGGAAAAAAGAAGAATCAACAAGTAAATATAAAAAAGGAGACAAGCGCGAATATCAGTTTAATCTTTATATTGGAAATAATACCAAAACAATTCCACGCTTAATGAAAAACCCAGCAGGGTTTGAAGCTACATATATATGGACTGAGCATGCTGATTTTACAGATATAAAAACAAACAGAGCCACTTATTTTGGTTCTGAAAAAATTGTGCACCCCGATAGTGCCACAGGTGGTTTTATTAAGTTTAATATTCCAGTTACAAAAAGTGTATTTTACGATAACCCCGATAGTATTACTAATTATGCCGCTTCGGCAGGAACATTTCCATCACTTGAAAGTACTATACTAACGGATTCATTATTTTCGGAGTTTCTATTTCATATTGCTGATAAAGGAAGTGAAATTTGTTTGCATACTCCTGAACAGTTTACTACAACTCCTGAGAGGCTGGAAGAAGCATTAGCATACATGCAAACAAACTTTGGCTCGCCTTCTTGGATCGACCATGGAAATAATAATGGTCCTCAAAATAACCGAGAAGATCTTATTTGCGATGCTACTTTGAAAGATTCACCTTATTATGCCATTGATTTGTGGAATAAATATGGAGTTAAATATTTACACAATGCGTATTACGAGGAACTTTTTGTATATAAAGGGTGGCAATTTGAGAGCTCACTTGAGAAGCCTTACAGCGGTTTTGGTGACTTTTTTCCAAAACCAGATTACTACAAACATCCAACCCGGAGTAGTAATATGATTCACTGGACTACAACAAGTGCATTGTTTGTAAAGGAACCTTATTTGTGGAATTATCTGTTCAATATTAAAAAACTACAGAAATTAGTTGATAACAGGGCTGTAGAAATTAATCACACTTATCCACCATGGGTCAACCCTAAAAAAGGTATGTGGACATATGATTCTGACTCAACAATAATTGCCCAACCCGGATTAAACATAGCTCTTGCAAATATGGCACAACTACGCGATGAGGGCAAACTAAATGTATGTACAATTGAAGATTTTCTGGATTACCGCACAGCCATTGACAAAGTTGATTATATACTATTGCCCGATGGTAGAATACGTTTAATCAATAATAGTGATTCTGATATAAACGATCTAACAATGGTTGCAAAAGCAAAAGCGGTAACAGTTAACGGTTTAATTCCAAGTCAAAAGAAGGTTGGCGATGAGATTATTTTTTGGTTTGATATTGGGGTTGGGGAAATGAAAGTTATTAGAATTGTTGGATAGTTATATCTGAATTTGATTTACTCCAACCATCCCAAAAAATTGTCCCTATTTATTATCTCAAAACTTGCGTTTGAATACGTGTTTAACCATTCCTTTTGTATTTTAGTTTTTTTAGGACTCCATTTAAACTCAAATCCGTAGAGTTTACCATCACGTTCCTCCACAAAATCTACTTCCTTTTTATCGTAAGTACGCCAAAAATAATTATTGCTGTAAATGTGATTGTAATGCTGTTTCTTAATACGTTCCATTACCATAAAATTTTCCCACAGCATTCCTATATCATTTCGTTGCTCTACCATGTTAAAATTATTGATGATAGCATTACGTATTCCATTATCGAAAAAATAATAGCGGTTTGATTTTGTAACTTCCTTTCTCAAATTATTTGAATACCCACCTATTTTTTTGATAATAAAGGCTTTCTCCAACAAGTCAATATATCTCGCTACCGTCTGTTTTGATAACCCTAAAGCATTACCCAACTCACTCAACGACACCTCATTTCCAATTTGAAAAGATAGTAACTTTAACAAGTCAAATAACTTATCCGCATTTCTAATATTTTCCAATTCCAATATATCCTTTAGCAAATATGAATTTCTTAATTCGTGTAAATAAGAAGTCTTGTCGTTATTATTTCTAAAGCACAATACTTCTGGATACATCCCAAAAATCAAATAATTCTCAATATTTTGAAAGATGTGCATTCCTCCATATTGCTTTTTGAGTTCAGTAACTGAAACAGGAAATAATATGTTTGTAATACTCCGTCCGGTTAATGGTTCGCCCACTTGTGAAGAAAGATGAAAGGAAGAAGAGCCACTGGCAATAATCGTAGATTTTGGTAGTTTATCAATAAGTATTTTTAGACCCCAACCTATCTTTGAAATTCTTTGAGCCTCATCAACAAAAATATAGTCATAATCCTGAAAAGCAGTCAATATTTTTGACGTATCCTCAGAACTTAATATCATCCTCAATTGCATATCATCACCATTACCAATAAAAATCTTCCCTTTTTTGTCCTCTAACAACTTCTCAATTAAGGCTGTTTTACCAACCCTTCTTGGGCCATAAAGTAAATTTACTTTTCCTTTTTTTAAATATCCGGATTCAGATTCGAAATTTCTAATTATCCACATTGCTCATATTTTTTAGCAAAAATACAACAAAATCATTAATTCGGCAACTTAACTTACCATATTAAATTAAATTTGGCAACTTAACTTACCATATTAAGCTATATTAGGCAACTTTTAGATGAAAATGATTGGTTCTGATTCCTACTCTAAAACACACCCTTAGCAATCTTTTGGATATTATCCGATTTTCCCATTGTATAATAATGTAATACGGGTACACCTGCATCTTTTAATTCTCTTGATTGCTCAATTGCCCACTCAACTCCAACTTGCCTAATTTGTTTATTATCTTTACACTTTAGCACTTCTTTTACCAGGTCGACTGGAAGGTCAACATTGAATGTTTTAGGAATATTTGCAAGGTGGCTTTTTGTAGAAATAGGTTTTAAACCAGGAATAATAGGCACCTTAATTCCTTTTGATCTGCAAAGTTTTACAAAATCGAAATACTTTTGGTTGTCGTAAAACATTTGAGTTACAATATATGAAGCTCCTGCATCTATTTTCTTTTTTAAAAAATACAAATCGCTATCCATATTGGGAGATTCTCCATGTTTTTCAGGATAACCTGCAACACCAATACAAAAGTTCATCGACCGAGTGTTTTCCAACTCTTCATCAAGATAAAGACCATTATTTAATTTTGTAACTTGTTCTATTAGATCGAGAGCATGCTCATTGCCATTGGGTTCCGGTTTAAAAACCCTTGTCCCAGGTTCCGGATCACCCCTAATCAACAACAAATTATTAACACCCAGAAATTGTAAGTCAATAAGTGCGTTTTCAGTATCTTCCTTAGAAAATCCACCACAAATAATATGAGGCACTACATTAATACCATACCTGTATTTAATTGCAGAAGCTATCCCAACAGTTCCAGGTCGCTTACGTACAGTACGTTTTCGCATCAATCCATTACCTGCATTTTCATAAACAACTTCTTGTTGATGATAGGTAATATTTATAAATGAAGGATTAAATTCCACAAGCGGATCAATTGCCTGTTGAGTTGAATCAAAATTATGACCTTTTAAAGGAGGCAATAACTCAAATGAAAACAAAGTTTGTTTTGAGTCATTTATATGTTGTATTACTGTTTTTTCCATTTTGTTTTTTTAAATCATAAGTACAATTTGTCATTCTGAGCATAGCGAAGAATCTCTAAGGGTAATATTATCAACATCTTGAGATTCTTCGCTATGCTCAGAATGACAATTACATTATTGCGAGAAATCAAATATTCATTGGTAATAATTTTTTAATATGTTCAATACTCATATTTTTTCGTTTAGCGTAATCCTCAATCTGATCTGGTAATAATTTTCCAACATTAAAATATTGTGAATCAGGATGTGAGAAATAAAAGCCACTTACAGATGCTGCCGGATACATAGCATAATTCTCTGTAAGGCTTACACCTGTTGCCTCACTAGCATTAAGAAGTTCAAACAATGTTCCTTTTTCAGAATGTTCAGGGCAAGCAGGATATCCCGGTGCAGGTCTTATACCTTTGTATTTCTCTCTTATACTATCTTCAATACTTATATTCTCATCAGAAACATAACCCCAGTATTCCTTTCTAACTTTTTCATGCAATAGTTCAGTGGCAGCTTCTGCAAGCCTGTCGGCAAGTACCTTTAGCATAATTGCGCTGTAATCATCATTTTCATCTGTAAACCGTTTTAGATGCTCTTCAATTCCAAGTCCGGCGGTTACTACAAATCCACCTAAATAATCTGTATATTTAGCAGATTGTGGGGCAATAAAATCACTTAAACACAAATTAGGAATCTCAACTGACTTCTTCTCCTGATTTCTTAGAAAATGAAATTTCGATAACTCTTTTTGCTCATCATCCAGCACCACTACATCATCGCCAAGCGAGTAAGCCGGAAATATCCCTACTGCTGCTTTTGCAGTTAGCCATTTCTCATTAATTATAAGGTCAAGCATATTTTGTGCTTCATCATATAGCTTTTGAGCTTCATCACCTTTTACAGGGTCTTTTAAAATTGCCGGAAATTTCCCATTTAGTTTCCATGCATGAAAAAAGAAAGTCCAATCGATGTATTTCCTTACTTCTGACAAATCAATATTATCAAATACGTTTGTGCCGGTTAATTTGGGAACAACATCTTCCCTTTTGGTAAAATCAGAAGCAAGTCTATTTTGACGCGCACTTACAAGAGTTATATATTCTTTGTCATCAATATTATTAGCATGTTTCTGGCGAAGCCTGTTATATTCTATCTCTGTTTCATCAATAAAAGAATCACTCTCATTTGTATTTAGTAATTTTCCTGCAACGCCAATAACCTTGGAAGCATCGCGTACATGTATTATAGGATGAGAATAATGTGGAGATATTTTCACGGCAGTATGAATTGCCGAAGTAGTGGCTCCACCAATTAGTAGTGGGATACTCATTTTCTTTCGCGCAAGCTCTTTGGCTATATATACCATTTCCTCAAGTGATGGAGTAATCAATCCACTAACTCCCAGTAAATCAGCCCTTTCTTTTTCAACAACTTCCAGAATTTTTTCAGCACTCACCATCACACCAAGGTCAATTACTTCATAATTGTTACAGGAAAGAACTACTCCAACTATATTTTTCCCAATATCATGTACATCACCTTTTACAGTTGCAAGTACTATTTTTCCGTTACTCACCTGTTTACCATTATTCTCAAGTTCAATATATGGCAATAAATAAGCTACTGCCTGCTTCATAACACGAGCACTTTTTACCACTTGAGGAAGAAACATTTTTCCCGTTCCAAAAAGGTCTCCCACCGTGTTCATTCCATTCATTAAAGGTATTTCGATCACATCAATTGCGCTAGACATATGTTTACGAGCTTCTTCAACATCAACCTCAATAAATTCAGTAATGCCTTTAATTAAAGCATGTTCAAGACGTTTATTAACAGGGAGTTCTCGCCATTTCTCAAGCTTCACATTTGAAGCTTGCCCATCATCTACAATCTTCTCCGCAAAAAGAAGAAGCCTTTCGGTAGCATCTTTTCTTCTATTAAGCACAACATCAGTAACAAGACCACGAAGATCATCGGGAATTTCGTCATAAATTTGTAGCATTCCAGGATTAACAATACCCATATCCATTCCTGCTGCTATTGCATGATAAAGAAAAACTGAATGTATAGCTTCACGTACAGTATTATTACCTCTAAAAGAAAACGAAAGATTGCTAACGCCACCACTTACCTTAACAAATGGAAGGTTTTCCTTGATCCAGCTAACTGCGTTAATATAATCAACAGCATAGTTATTATGTTCAGTAATCCCGGTTCCAATAGCCAGAATATTAGGGTCAAAAATAATATCCTCGGGGGGGAAGCCAACAGAAATTAACAGGTTGTAAGCTCGCTGGCAGATAGATGTCTTTCTACTTAAATCAGCTGCCTGACCATCTTCGTCAAAGGCCATAACAACCACAGCTGCACCATAATTTTTTATCAGTTTGGCATGATGCAGAAACTCTTCTTCACCATTTTTAAGGCTAATGGAGTTAACAATCCCTTTACCCTGAATGCACTTTAAACCAGCTTCAATCACCTCCCATTTCGATGAATCAATCATTATTGGTAATCTAGACACATCGGGGTCAGATGCCAAATAGTTTAAAAATGCAACCATCTCTTTTTTGGCATCCAGCATTCCATCATCCATATTAACATCAAGCACCTGTGCTCCGCCTTCCACCTGATGACGAGCAACAGTAAGTGCTTCTTCGTATTTCTTTTCACGTATCAGTCTTGCAAATTTTCGGGATCCACTAACGTTGGTTCTTTCGCCAATATTTACAAAGTTATTCTGCCGATATATTTTTATGGGCTCCAGTCCGCTAACTTCAGTAATATGCTCCTTGTGGGGGATATTTCTCTGGTTATGTTTTTGTGCAATACTAGCAATTACCCTAATATGATCAGGTGTAGTACCACAACAGCCACCCACAATATTAACAAATTTATTTTCCACAAAATCCAGGATATGAACACCCATTTCTTCAGGAGTTTCATCGTATTCTCCAAATTGGTTTGGGAGACCGGCATTTGGATAAACACTAACATTAAATGGTGCAATTTTTGAAAGCTCGGCAAGATGTGGACGTATTTGTTCAGCACCAAGTGAACAATTAAGTCCAACACTTAACATATCGATATGCGATACTGAATTAAAAAAGGCTTCAAGGGTTTGCCCCGACAATGTTCGTCCGCTGGCATCAGCTATAGTTCCCGAAATCATAAGAGGAATACGTAGTACTTTTTCCTCCATTAGCATATTTATCCCGAACAAAGCTGCTTTAGCATTTAACGTATCAAAAATAGTTTCAACTAACAGTAAATCTGCACCTCCATCAATAAGAGCTGATGCTTGTTCGTAATAATTATCTCGGAGTTCATCAAAAGAAACATTGCGATAACCCGGATCGGAAACATCGGGCGACATAGATGCCGTTTTGTTTGTAGGACCCATGGCTCCAGCAACATATCGTGGTTTGTCAGGATTTGCAGCTGTATATTTATCAGCCGCCTGCCTGGCAATTTTTGCAGCATAAAAATTTATGTCGTAAACATATTCCTCAAGGCCATAATCACTCTGTGAAATACGTGTGCCATTAAATGTATTTGTTTCAATAATATCAGCCCCGGCATCTAAATATTCTTCATGAATATTCTTAATAATAGCTGGTTGGGTCAGATTTAGGAGATCGTTATTACCTTTTTGTAATATGTTAACTTCTTTGAATTTCTCACCACAATAGTCCTCTTCTTGTAGCTTGTACCTCTGAATCATTGTTCCCATTGCACCGTCCAGCACAAGGATTCTTGATTTGAGTTCTTTTTTTATGTCAGGCTTCATACTCATATAATATTAATTTACATGATGCATGTCAATAAAATACACAGGTAAAACCAAAATTAACGATTTATTTGACACTGCACTTTAATTTATCATTTCCCCTCCGCCTTAAACGGAAAAGTTAGGTATTGGCACCTTTTCCTTTGCAAGAAGGTTGCCAGGGTTTCGCAGAGCCTAATCTCTCCACCCTTCTTTATAAATCAAGAAGCCTCAGGTATGCTATTTTAGCAAGAGGAACTGAAATACCCGGCAAATATAGAATAAAAATTTATATTTGGAATATGGCATTATATTTGTAAAATCAAGATTTAGAATAAAACAAAGAAATTGTATATGTACAACTTAAAAAAACTAATATCCTATTTAGCATTAATTATTGCAATAACTATTATTAGTAGCTTTCAAGGTAAACATAATAATGGAGAATATGATAAACAATGGGAGAAGGTTGAAAGTTTTGCGCAAAAAGGACAACCACAATCTGCATTAACAATTATTGACGAAATATACAAGTCTGCTAAGAATAACGGAATTTCACAACAGGTTATAAAGTCGTTATTATACCGTTTAAGCCTACAAAGCAGTTATCAGGAAGACCATATTATTAATTCTATTTCCACTTTAAAAAATGAGTTGTCAAGTGCATCGATACCTGAAAAACAAATTTTGCAATCGCTAATCGCTCAACTTTATCATACTTACTATACTACTAACAGATGGAAGGTTAATCAACGTCAACAATTATTAGATGCTGAAAATAATGACATTAACACATGGGATGCAATTACATTAAATAGAGAAATTGAGTTATTCTATGTAGCATCGCTGGAAAATGAAAAAGAGCTTGAACAAATTCCTCTAGATGAGTATGAAGCAATTTTAATGCAAGGTGATTCGTCAAATTTCACTTTATGGCCTTCTCTATTCGATTTGCTTGCAAATCGTGCACTTTCGTATTTTTCTTCCTCCGATATTAAGCTTTCGCAAATTGGCAATACTTCATACATTAATCGTTCTGATTATTTTTCATCAACACCTGACTTTGTTAATCTTAAAATCAGTCCTTATAGTTCTCCACAATCAAAAACGTTAAACCTATTTCAAAAATTATTGACTTTTCATTTAGACCAAAATAATACTGAAGCATTGATTGACCTCGATTTGAAACGATTGCAATATGTATATGAAAATTCGTCACAAGATAAAATTAACAAGGGTAATTATATTGTGGCTCTAACGCGACTTTCAGAAAAATATAACAATCATCCGGTTTATGTATCAATTACGCATAAGCTTGCAGAGCTATACTATATTTCCGGTAATAATTATATTCCTGATTTCAGTGAAAGTAGCAAGCCTGATTTAATATTATCCGATAGTATTTGTAGAATTGCCTTGGATGATTTTCCTGATGTTCATGGTTCGAACAATTGCCGTAATCTACTGGAAAAAATAAATCAGGTTAACTTTGGATTTGACATATCAGGTGCTCATATGCCTAACCAACCATTGTTATCACTTGTTAGTTTTCAGAATATTAACAGGCTACACTTCAAAATTGTAGCTGGTGATCCTAAAGCAAATGCAAATAGAAATAGGCGTAAAGAACAACTTGATAAAGAGCTGAAACAAAAGGAAATAATATCGTGGGAGCAGGAGTTACCCCAAACTATCGATCACCGATTGCATACAGTTGAAATAGAAATTCCGGAACTTGATGAAGGGTATTACATAATTTTTGTGTCAAACGATTCGCTATTTCGATCATCACAAACCATTAAATATAAACCAATTTGGATTACAAACCTCAGCTATATTACCAACGCCAATAAAATTGGTGGTTACACCGATATGTTGACAATAAACCGTGAAACCGGCAAAAGTATTGGTAATGTTGATATAACAATTTACAAACGCGAATACAACAACCAAAGTCAAACATATAATATTAAGGAAATAAGCGAACTAACCACTGACAAATACGGTTACGCCAAAATCGAGCCTATAAGCGCCAGTAATTATGGTACATTTTTATTTATGTTTGAAAAAGATGGCAATCAACTTTTCTCTGAAAATTATCTCAACTTTTATAAACAAAAGGAAAACAAAAAGCCAAAAGTTCATACGTATCTGTTTACTGACAGAGCGGTTTACCGACCGGGCCAAACCGTCTACTTTAAAGGGATTGTGACAGAAGAGCTGGGAGACAATGTAACATTACTTACAAACTATGATACCGAAATTGAATTTATTAATGCCAGCAGAAAAAAAATAAGTACCCCTAAATTTACTACAAACAATAATGGTGCATTTGATGGCGCATTTATTATTCCTCTGGGAGGATTAAACGGCCAAATGACGATTAAATGCAAAACCGGACGTGTTTCATTTTTAGTTGAAAATTATAAACTCCCTACTTTCGAAATAGTATTTGATAGTGTTGCAGGTCAGCCAAAATTAGGAGAAAATGTAACAATTACAGGAATGGCAACAAGTTACTCTGGCATTGCTGTTGATGGAGCAACTGTGAGATACAGGGTTATTCGCAAAACTGTATTTCCATGGCCATACTACTATAGAAACAAAAGATGGTATCCACCAAACCTTAATCGGGAAATTGAAATTGCGAATGGTGAAACACTAACTTCGTCAGATGGTACTGGTACTTTTGAATTTCAATTTGAAGCTATTCCTGATAACGATATTCCGGCAAAAACAGATCCAGTATTTTACTATGAAATTAGTATTGATGTTATTGATATTACAGGCGAAGTACAATCTGGAAATACAAGTGTGAGGCTCGGAAATAAATCTGTTATACTTACGTTTGAAATTCCATCTGCAATTGAGTTATCTGCTGTTAATAATCAAAAAATAATAGCCACTAATCTTAATGGTACAGCAATTAATTTTGATGCAACAATATCCCTTTACAAACTAACGCCCCCCATGCGTTTATTAAATAAACAGCGTTGGTCACGACCTGATTTTTATATTATTCCTGAGGATGAGTTTAAGCAGAAATTTCCACATGATATCTATAAAAATGAGGATGATAAAAATACATGGCATAAAGAAAATATTTTCAAAAAACAAATAAACATAGTTGGACAAACTTCATTTAAAAAGGGGTTTTTAGATATATCAATGCCGGGTGAATATATGATTGTTGCCCAAGGAAAAGACATCTCAGGAAAGCAGGTTGAGACCAAACACTTTTTTACTGTATTTTCAACTACTGGGAGAACAATGCCCGGAAATATGATCAATTGGGCTGTATTAAATAAAAATGTAGCAGAACCCGGAGAAACCCTTAAACTTGTTGTTGGTTCTGCAGCCAAAAGATCACTCTTGATGTATGAAATTGTTAATGGCCATGAGATAATTGAAAGAAAATGGATTACTGTTAGCAGAGGGCAAAAAATAATTGATATTCCGGTAACAGAAGCTTATAGAGGTAATTTCTCAATTAATATATCGATGGTTCGATTCAACCGGTATTACTCAAAAAAGCTTAATGTTACGGTACCGTTCTCCAATAAAAAACTTGATATTAAACTAAGTACTTTTCGCAATCATCTAACTCCGGGAACCAAAGAAGAGTGGAGTGTAACAATAAGCGGTAATAATGGTAAAAAATTAGCAGCAGAATTACTTGCCGGAATGTATGATGCATCGCTGGATGTTTTTAGATCATCCAATTGGCAAATGAACCTCTACCATAATAAAAGACAGTCATCACGATGGGAATCAAATCAATTTAACACTTCATTTTCATCAACACTAATTAATCAGGAACCCAAATACTATAAAGTTAAACATATTGAATATCCATCGGTTAATTGGTTTGGCTATCAATTTAGAGGCAACAATTATTTTGTTCAGGGGACAATGGATGGTGGAATGCGCAAGTCAGAAGTTGTTAACGAAGTAATTAATCCTCTTGAGATTGACAAAGAAGTTGCTGCTGATAAAAATGGTGAGGTGGAACCATTAGAAAGCAATGAACAAAAAGCAATTATTCCATTACGTAGTAACTTCAACGAAACAGCTTTCTTCTATCCAAATTTAAAAACTGATAGCTTAGGAAATGTAGTATTTAGTTTCGACACTCCCGATGCACTTACTGAATGGAAAGTAATGATGTTGGCTTATACTGATGATCTAAAAGTTGGCACACTTGAAAAAAAGATAAAATCGCAAAAAGAGCTAATGATCATCCCCAATGTTCCAAGATTTGTGCGTCAAGGAGATACTTTAGTATTCACAGCAAAGGTCATTAACTTTACAGATAATGAAATAGTTGCAGAAACAAATATTGAGTTCTTTGATGCAATTTCAATGAAAACAATATCATTAATCATTGAAGAAAATATTCAACTAAATACAATAGGACCAAAACAAAGCACCCCTGTTAGCTGGACTATCAGCATCCCTGACAACATAAATATGATTGGGTACAAAATTACAGCTTCAGCAGGCACCTACACAGATGGTGAAGAAAGGATTTTTCCGGTGTTAACTAATAGGATGTTGGTTACAAACGCAATGCCTATGAATGTGAGTGCTTTAAGTACTGTAAATTTCACCCTCGATGGTTTGTCACAGACGGAAAATAAAAGTTCATCTATAAAAAATTACAGATATACTATTGAGTTTACATCAAACCCGGCATGGTATGCAATTCAGGCATTGCCTTACTTAAGTGAGCCTAAAAACAAAAGTAATGTGGCTTTGTTTAATGCTTATTTTGCAAATTCATTATCATCATTTATTGTAAACAGGAATCCCGGTATTAAGGCAGTATTTGAAAGTTGGAAACACCTTACTCCCGATGCTTTTCTTTCAAATCTCGAAAAAAACCAGTCGCTTAAAAATACTTTGTTAGCTTCCTCACCTTGGGTGTTGGACGCTGAAAATGAAACTGAACAAAAACGTAGAATAAGTATACTTTTTGATATAAATCAACTGGCTAACCAAAAGGAAACCTTACTTAACAGGTTACACACAGCTCAATTGCCATCAGGGGCATGGCCTTGGTTTAAGGGAATGCGCGATGACAGAAATACTACTCAAACAATTGTGCTTGGTATAGCAAAACTTCATCACAAAGGTGTATTGGATCTTACCGGCAATAACAAGCGCTTTAGCATGATTAAAAGAGCCATATCATGGTTAGATAATAAAATAGTTGACGATTACAATGAACTGAAGAAAAATAATTACAAATCGATGAAGAACTACCATATTCGTAGTTCACAAACACAATATTTATATTTAAGGGCTTTGCTTGTTGATCTAGTTCCCATTCCCGAAAAATCTAAAGAAGCATTTGATTATTATATTGGTCAGGAAAAGAAATACTGGCTAAAACAATCAAATTTATTGCAAGGGATGATTGCTTTAACTCTCAATAAATTTGGTCATCGTAATAAATCAGAAGCTATTATCCGTTCACTTAAGGAACGATCGCTTTACAACAAAGAAATGGGCATGTACTGGCGAATGGATGCCGGCTGGAACTGGTATCAGGCACCTGTTGAAACACAGGCGATGATGATAGAAACAATGGTTGAGCTGGATAATAATCCAACAATAATTGAGCAACTTAAAATTTGGCTGCTTAAACAGAAACAAACCCAACACTGGAAGACTTCATCGGCTACAGCCGAAGCAGTTTTTGCCCTGTTGATGTATGGTAATAACGATCTTGAAAACAACAACCTAGTTGATATTACTGTAGGAAACCAAACCGTTGATGTAAAGGGTAACCCTGATATCCAGGCTGAAGCCGGAACCGGGTATTTCAGCACATCATGGTCAGGAGATGAGATTACGAAAGAGTTTGCCAATATTTCGGTAACTAATCCCAACAATAATATTGCCTGGGGAGCTGCATATTGGCAGTATTTTGAAGATATGGATAAGATAGAATCACATGATTCACCATTGTCCATAAGCAAAAAATTGTATGTTGAAAAGCTTACCGATGAAGGTATTGTATTGGTTGCTATTGAACCTAATCAGATATTGAAAACCGGTGATAAAGTAGTAGCCAGATTAATTATTACTACCGATAGGAATATGGAATATATTCATTTGGAAGATATGCGTGCAACTACTTTTGAACCTGTAGCACCAACCTCAGGTTACACTTATGAAGGTGGATTATGGTATTACAAAAACATTACCAATGTAAGCACCGATTTTTTCATCCGTCAACTGCAAAAAGGAACATATGTGCTTGAATACCCAATGTTTATAACGCAAAAGGGTGATTTTACTAATGGTATCGCAACCATACAAAGTATGTATGCACCTGAGTTCGCTGCGCATTCGAGTGGGTTGAGAGTGAAAGTTGGTGAAGAGTAGATTTCTATTTTGTAAGTCCATTTCTTAGTCCCTTGTCCTTTTTTTCCACATGAATAGAAAGGTATCTGTTCGCTATCTATTCCCCATCATTTAATAATATATTAAATAGTTGTATTTTTGATGGATTACTAGTAATTATACATATTAGCAGGACTGTTAAATAAGAAAACACGAACTTAATGAAGAGAAAACCAACCTATCATGAACTAGAACAAGAAGTTGGACTTCTTAGGAAAAAGTGTAAATCATTTGAGAATGAAGAAAGGTATCGACAAATGTTTCAGTTCTCACCAGATTCAATTATTATCCATGATTTAGACATGAGTATTATTGATGTCAATAACGCTGCTATTAAAGAGTTTGGCTATCAAAAAGAGGAATTACTTAAAAAAACCATATTTGAATTACATACTAATGAAGAACTACAACATTCCAGTAGGGTGTTAAAGACTGTTAATGAAAAAGGTATATCGAAAGTTGAAACAAAGTTTATTAAAAAAGATGGTTCCTTTTTTTGGGCTGAAGCCACCCCATGTAAATATATACTCAAAGGCAAACCTATAATTCATGTTGTTATACGAAATATCACCAAACGTAAAAAAGTAGAAGAAAAATTAAAAGAAAGTGAAGAAAAATTTCGTAAAGCATTTGCTACCAACCCAGATGCAATAACTATTAGTAGAATAGAAGACGGAGTTTTTGTAGAAGCAAACAAAGGTTTTATGGATATTATGGGATATCAACCTAATGAGGTAATTGGTAAAAATTCACTCGAACTTAATATTTGGGCAAACCCAGATGATAGAAGCCGATTAATAAGAGGGTTAAATAAAAAAGGGATTATCAAAAATTTTGAATCTCTGTTTTGTACAAAAACTGGAGATTTTAAAAATGGCTTATCATCAGCTAACATAATTTATTTAAATGCTAAACCACACCTACTCAACATTTCTCATGACATCACCGAACGTAAAAGGGCAGAAAAAGTTCAAAAAATATTGTACAATATCACTAATGCAGTACTTACCACCAACAATCTTGGTGAATTAATTGGTATCATAAGTGAAGAAATGGGGACAATTATTGATACATCCAACTTTTTCGTGGCTTTATATGATGAAAAAACAGATACTTTTTCTCTACCTTACTATAGAGATAGTTTTGATAAATTTATTACTTTTCCAGCAGCCAAAACAATTACTCGTTATGTGGTTGAAACAGAAAAATCATTGCTGGCAAATTTGGATAAACTAACGGAACTTGAAAAAGCTGGTAAAATAGAACTACATGGAACAGATTCGCTTATATGGCTTGGTATCCCTCTTAAAGTTAGCGAAAAAGTAACTGGCGCTATGGTCACTCAAAGCTATACCGATAAAAACGCTTTTAACGAATCGGATAAAGAACTGCTTGAAATTATCTCCAGCCAAATTAGCCTGGCTATTCATCGTAAAAAAACAGAACAAGAACTACAAATTCTAAACGAGGAACTAGCTTCTCAAAATAAAGAGTACGTTGTATTAAACAAAGAACTGAATGAGAGTGTTGAGCATATTAAACAAATTAATGCAGAATTGAATAAAGCTAAAGAAAAAGTTGAAGAGAGTGAGAAAAAATATAAAGCGCTATACGAAAATGCGCCTTTGTCTTATCAATCACTTGATAATAATGGAAATTTTATTGATATAAATCCAACATGGATTAAAACTCTTGGCTATACACGTGAAGAAATAATTGGGAATTGGTTTGGCGATTTTTTACACCCAGATTTTGTTGAACATTTTAGAAAGAATTTTTCTAATTTTAAAAAAAATGGATTTATTCATAATGTACAATTTAAGATTAAGCATAAACAAGGAAATTATTTATTCATTGCTTTCGAGGGTATAGTTGGTTATAATCCCAATGGTAGTATTAAACAAACCTTCTGTACTTTTAAAGATATAACAACAGAATTTTACGTGAAAGAGGAGCTTATAAAAGCTAAAGAACATGCTGAAGAAAGCGATCGCCTGAAATCTGCCTTCCTTGCCAATATGAGCCACGAGATCCGAACACCCATGAATGGCATTCTTGGTTTTTCCAAATTGTTGAAAGAACGTGGCCTAACCGGCAAACAGCAGCAAAAGTATATCGACATCATCGAAAAAGGAGGAGCCCGGATGCTCAACATCATAAATGATATTGTTAATATTTCGAAAATAGAATCAGGGCAAATGGAAGTTAATATACAGTTATCAAATATTAACGAGCAAATAGAATATATTTATACTTTCTTCAAACCCGATATTGAAGGAAAAGGTATGCAATTTTCATTCTTAAATTCTTTACCTTCAAAGGAAGCAATCATTAAAACCGACCGTGAGAAAGTTTATGCGATATTGACTAATCTTGTAAAAAATGCTATCAAATACAGTGAAAAAGGCTCCATAGAATTGGGCTATAACCTAAAAAAGGATAGTGAGCTTCCCGAATTGGAGTTTTACATAAAAGATACTGGAATAGGTATTCCAACAGGAAGACAGGAAGCCATCTTTGAGAGGTTTATACAAGCTGATATTGAAGATAAACTGGCACGACAGGGAGCAGGATTGGGCTTATCTATTTCAAAAGCTTATGTAGAAATGCTTGGTGGTAAAATTTGGGTGGAATCGGAAGAAGAGAACCTGACTGCTGGAAAAAAAGGAGGAAGTACATTTTATTTTACGCTTCCATACCAACCCCAAATAAAAATTGAAAATATCGACAGGCATGAAATTTCACATCCCATTGAATTGTCATCGATAAATAATTTGAAAGTATTAATTGTTGAAGATGATGAAGCATCGGAAGAGTTTATTTCGATTATTGTCCAAAAATTTGCAAACAAGATTTTAAAAGTAAGAACGGGGGCAGAAGCCGTTGAAGCCTGCCGTAATAACACTGACATTGATTTGGTGCTGATGGATATTCAGTTACCTAAAATGAATGGTTATGAAGCAACTAGGAAAATCAGAGAATTCAACAAAGACATGATAATAATTGCACAAACAGCCTTTGCCATAAAAGGAGATAGTGAAAAAGCAATTGCTGTTGGTTGCAATGATTATATTACCAAACCAATTAAAATAGAGGAATTGGAAAAATTGATTGTTAAAAATATGTAGAATAAATGATTAAATAACGTTTGATACCCATATTAAAATTCAGTTTTTTAAGTAAAACACAAGATATCCTGAATAATGACCTGATATACTAAGATTTTGAAAATTAAATTTTAAGTCTTAAAGGAATGAACAAAATAATAAATAAGTTATTATTTAATTATAACAATAAAAACAAACCTACTACCGAAGAGGTTCGAAAGCAATTGCTCTCAATAATATTAATTGTAAATATACTGGCTTTCCCTATGTTGATTCTTGGTACACTTGAAGCAATTAAATTGCAACAAATTTATACTGGAATCTCTTTTGCTGTATTTTATTTGCCAATTCTGTCAGCATTTTTATTTCAAAAAAGACTGCCATATAAAATAACCGTTTTTTTACTTCTTTTTAGTGGTTTTTCGATAGGCGTGATTAATATTATTGTATATGGATTTAGTGGGGCCGGTTTACCAATCTTTTGTGTAATAGCTGTTTTAGCAGCATTATTTTATGGTATAAGGGCTGGATTTATAACGATCTTCACATGTAGTATCCCTATGTTAATTGTTGCAGTTTTTATGACCAACAATTTACTATCTCCAGGCGTGGATTTGATGGAAATATCAACTTTAGCAATATCCTGGGCGACAGCAATTATAGTAATGTTATTTTTGGGGAGTATAATGATTTATGCATTTGGAATCATCCAACGAAATTTAATTAACGCTTTAAATTATTCAAAAGCCCAGACAATAGATTTATTAAAAGCCAATAATAAACACGAAGCAATTAATGAAGAGTTAAGACTTACTAATGACCAACTAATCATTGCTATAAACAAAGCAGAAGAGAGCGACCGACTAAAATCAGCGTTCCTTGCTAACATGAGCCACGAAATACGTACACCCATGAATGGCATTTTAGGTTTTGCCGGATTATTGAAAGAACCTAACCTCACGGGTGAAAAGCAGCAAAAGTACATCCAAATAATTGAAAAGGGAGGAGCGCGTATGCTCAATATCATCAATGATATTGTGAGCATTTCAAAAATAGAATCAGGACAGGTGGAGATTACTTTAAAGGAAACGAATATTAACAAGCAAATCGAGTATATTTATACTTTCTTCAAACCTGAGGTTGAAAAAAAGGGAATGCTGTTTTCATTCAGAAATTCTTTACCTTCAAAGGAAGCAATCATTAATACCGACCGCGAGAAAGTTTATGCAATACTTACAAATCTTGTAAAGAATGCTATCAAATACAGTGAAAAAGGCTCCATAGAATTTGGCTATAATCTAAAAAAGGGTAGCAAGCTTACCGAGTTGGAGTTTTATGTAAAAGATACAGGAATAGGTATTCCATTAGACAGACAGGAAGCCATCTTTGAGAGATTCGTCCAGGCTGATATTGAAGATAAAATGGCTCAACAGGGAGCAGGACTAGGATTATCTATTTCAAAAGCTTATGTAGAAATGTTTGGTGGTAAAATTTGGGTGGAATCGGAAGAAGAGAACCTGACTGCAGGAAGAACAGGAGGAAGTACATTTTATTTTACGCTTCCTTACCAACCCCCAATAAAATTGGAAAATATCGACAGGCATGAAATTTCACATCCTTTTGAATTGTCATCGATAAATAATTTGAAAATATTAATTGTTGAGGACGATGAACCATCGGAAGAGTTTATTTCAATTATTGTCCAAAAATTTGCAAACAAGATTTTAAAAGTAAAAACGGGAACAGAAGCCATGGAAGCCTGCCGCAATAACCCTGACATTGATTTGGTGCTGATGGATATTCAAATACCTGAAATGAATGGTTATGAAGCAACGAGTAAAATCAGGGAGTTCAACAAAGACGTAATTATAATTGCACAAACAGCCTTTGCCATGGAAGGTGATAAGGAAAAAGCAATTGCTGTTGGTTGTAACGATTATATTTCGAAACCAATTAAAATAGAGGAATTGGAGAAATTGATTGTTAAATACATGAAGAAAGAATAATTACAGGCTCTATTTCTAATTCTTAACCTCTAATACTGCTCTGTTAAAAGTAGTGTTAATGCTATGATAAATAGGATAAAATCCTTTCTCATCAAGAATATTTCTACCTACAAAAGCTCTGAATATGCTTTGATTTTTTCTTTAGAAATTTCAACATCATAATCGCCTTGTTTAATTCCTTTTCATATGCGTAAGCTACGAGTTCAAAGTAGATTGAGTTATCCCTTTTAAACTCCTTGTCAAATGAATTAAAATCTATAAACTCATTTAGCCTGGCCCTGTTTCTATCTGTATAATCAAAAGCAAACTGAAAAATTAAACCTTTGTTTGCAAGTATATTATAATATGTGTGAATTGAATCTGTTATCAATATTTACAATTCTATCTCCGGCCATAATGCTAACTTTTTCGAATGGTCCGCCGTGAATAGGATTTCTAACAGTAATTGTCTCTTTTTCAATACGAAACGAAATTCGAGGAAAAAGGAAGAAATTTGCTAAAAAGATAACATTTGTTAAAATGAAGACTGATTACTAAAGTGATAGTTTTTATATCAAATAATTGTATTTTTGAAATATGAAAATTGAATATTACTTTGAACAATAATATATAAACTTTTAACTCTAAATTAGTGCAAAAATTCGGGTTTATATACTTAACCAATCTAACATAATGGATAGATATCTAACAAAAATAAATTGTAACGAATGTTCTGTAAAATCTAACTGTTTTATTCAAAAAACAAAAGATACAGAAGAATTTTATAGTTTACAAAAAAACCAAATTAGTTATAAAAAAGGGGAAATAATTATTAAAGAGGGTACCCGTGTAACAGATATATTATATGTTATTGATGGTTTAATTAAAGTATATATTGAAGGTCCTGAAAAAAATATTATCATTAAACTACTTAAACGTGACGACTTTATTGGATTAACATCGTTGTTTGGTGATGATACATATTATTTCTCGGTTGCAGCCCTAAAAGAAACCCGGGTCTGTTCAATTGATCGTGAAGCCATTAAAAATTTAATTACTCAATGCTGTGAGTTTTCCCGTGTATTATCTGATTGGTATTGTAAAAATTATAACATTATGCTTACCAAATGTTTAAATTTGGGTCTTAGGCAATTAAATGGTAAACTTGCAAATATCTTGTTATATTTAAATAAAGAAGAGTTTAAAGAAGTTGATGTTTTTTCTTATATAAGCAGAAAAGATTTGGCCGAATTGTGCGGAATGTCCATGGAAAGTGTTGTTAGAATTTTATCAGAATTCAACAATGAAAAAATAATTGAACTAAAAGGGAAAAAAATTGAGATAAAAAATCTTAAACGGTTAATAGAGATAAACCAAAAAGGATAATTTACATTTCAAATTTCCAAGCCTTAGTTCAATAAATCACTGAAATTTCAAGGACTATTCAAAGGAAATAAACGACCTTGTCATATTTTCCTAACAGTGTAACAAGATTTTTCGGTTGCAGTTTCAAGCATTTTCATAAGGAACCGAAACTGATAACCACAAAATTTACCAATCCAAAAGCACTTCGTAACAAGGCTTTACATACTCCAACCTTATTTTAATATTAAATCAATAATATTATTGTTTCATTTTATCATAAAATAATTTGATAAATCTCAATTTTACTTATAACGCCTCACCCCCTATTTCACTAGTAACCAACCATAGAAAGACACTAATTTTGTTTTATGTTAATTGTACAATTTTTTCGATTAAAATTTAACTAAAGAAGGGCATAAAAATGTATAAGCAAAAAAGTGAAATAATTAAGCAAATCCAATCTTATCATAAACAAGTAGCCAAATTATACTATGGACTTTATGAAAAAATTGAAGACAAAGAAATGAAATTGTTGGTATATAATTTATACGAACATGAAAATTTTCGAGACAAATACCTTGAGAAACATAAAAAAGTTGCTGAAGCTATAAAAGGCGGTTTAGATTTTCCTTGTAATAAATTATCAAATCAGATATCTGATTGTTTCAAAAATATTAACACAGAATCTGACTTGAACATGGAAGAATTGATAAAATTAGAATTGTATTTTGACGATTGCCTTATTAAACTTTATAACATTTTGGCATCCGAAAATGAACTAAGCGATACCGTTGCTAATATATTTTATTATATGTTAAAGAAAACCAAAAAAGAAAAAACTATGCTAACCAATATGTTCTATAATTCAAAAAATAATGTGCACAATATTGCTCATCACGAATTATTTAGTTTATAGACTATCATCAATATTTAATATACAAAAAAAATGAAAAGTACAGATGTATTAGTAATTGGGGGCAGTGCAGCAGGTTTGGTTGCTGCTCTCACAGCCAAAAGCTTTTATCGCGAAAAAACAGTTACTGTAGTTGCAAAAGATGAAAAAACACTTGTTCCTTGTGGCATACCTTATACCTTTGCATCAATTGATGGAACAGATAGTAATATTTTACCTTCTGATAAAATGTTTAAAAACGCAAACATTGATCTAATAATCGGAGAAGTTACTTCTATTGATCCCAAGAACAAAACTTGTGTTTTAAAAAACAAAGATGGTATCTCGTATAAAAAACTAGTTCTAGCTACAGGATCAACTCCCTCAATTCCTAGATGGTTAAAAGGAGCCGATTTAGAAAATGTCTTTACAGTTCCTAAGAATAAAAATTATCTTGATTTAATGAAAACCAAACTAAATCAATGTAAAAAAATTGTTGTTGTTGGTGGAGGATTTATCGGTGTTGAACTTTCTGATGAACTTAAAAAAACCGGTAAAGAAATTACCCTTATAGAAAAATTACCCCATATTCTGGGGTTATGTTTTGATGAAGAAATATCCATTAAAGCAGACGAAGTACTGAGAGAAAATGGAGTAATATTAAAAACGGGTATAGGTGTTCAGGAGTTATCAGGTGATAAAAAAGTTAACAAAGTATTACTTGAAAACGGAGAAATCATTGATACAGATGCGGTAGTATTATCTATAGGATATCAATCAAATACTAAACTGGCAAAAGAATCGGGCATAACTATTAGCAAAGAGGGTTGTATTAAGGTTGATGAATACATGAGAACTGATTGTCCTGATGTTTTTGCAATTGGGGATTGTGCGCAAAAGTATGATTTTATTACTCGAAAACCCTGCTGTACAATGTTGGCATCAACAGCATGTGCCGAAGCACGGATTGCAGGTTATAATCTATTTAAACTCTCTGCAATTAAAACTTTCAGCGGAACTATTTCAATTTTTTCAACAATGATAGGAAATACTGCATTTGGTGTGGCAGGAATTACAGAGGCACAAGCAATTAAAGAAGGATTTGATGTTGTTACAGGAGTATTTGAAGGAATGGACAAACATCCAGGTACATTACCTGGGGCAAAAAATCAGCTTGTAAAATTGATTGTTGGAAAAGAATCTAGCATTATTTTAGGTGGCGAAGTAATTGGGGGTCATTCTGTAGGGGAATTAACGAATATTATTGGGATTATTATTCAAAACAGGATGAGTATTAACTCCATCCTAACCTGCCAAATAGGAACCCACCCTCTGCTAACAGCTTCACCAGCGGGATATCCTTTATTAAAAGCAGTAAGTGATATTGCAGTTAAAACAAACCATTTATAAACCTTATATCAATTAGCAATTAAAATAAGCCTTGAAATCAAAATATTTTTTTCTTAATTACATGAGATAATATGGAAAAGATGAAGATTTTAAGGCTCATTTTAGTTTTAATATGGTATTATATTCATTTTCTATAAAAGAGGTGTTGAACATATTTGTTCGAAATTTTGATGTTGTAAAATAATATAACAACCATTATGTGTTAAACATAATAAAAAAATCCACAATGTTGTTCCTCTTTGCCATCCCCTGGCAAATAGACAGCTCAAAATATTCTACTACAAAATGGGGGAAATCAGATGACAATTGGAACGCTGGCCAGGCAGGTTTAGGGGAGTGCCCCTAAACCTCTATCTGGACATGTATGGACTTCTTGATTCATACGGTTCTTATTGATCAGACAAATATTGGATTAATTAACAGCCTTATACCAACCTAAGTTTGCCAAATAGTTATTTTAACACAAAACCAGAAAGGACATAAAGAGGAATAAGGCTGTTTATACCAATGGTAATATTATATCATTATAATTGAAAGTCCCCTTTTTTATCG